>Ga0209172_10000210_pt1 | contig 173608 bp, 149 predicted proteins | sample LarsenN4metaG_FD_184113 | JGI IMG/M metagenome (GOLD analysis project Ga0209172, IMG submission 184113) | Hot spring sediment bacterial and archeal communities from British Columbia, Canada, to study Microbial Dark Matter (Phase II) - Larsen... ... | reverse complement strand
CTAGGTAGCAGAATACTCCGATCAAGAAGTGGAATACTACTAGTTGGTAAGGGCCACCGTTGTACAACCACTCGTCTAAGGAAGCTGCTTCCCAGATGGGGTAGAAGTGTAAACCGATAGCGTTGGAAGAAGGAACAACTGCACCGGAGATGATGTTGTTTCCGTAAATCAAGGAACCTGCAACGGGTTCGCGGATACCGTCGATGTCTACTGGAGGTGCGGCGATGAAGGCGATGATGAAGCAGGTGGTTGCAGCTAGCAAGGTGGGGATCATCAGTACGCCGAACCAACCGATGTATAGGCGGTTGTTGGTGCTGGTGATCCAGTTGCAGAACTGCTCCCATACGTTTGCGCTTTTGCGCTGTTGTAAGGTTGCTGTCATGTCTTTATGATTACGTTTTGGTATGAATGAATCAGGCGGTTTTGTTTTTGCCTGTGAGTACACTCTACACTGCTTTACAAAAATTAATCAAGTGCTAATAATTTTTTAAAACGAATATCAGTAATTAGTTTTACTTATTTCTTTATACCCCTATACCCCTATTCTTCAAGAATATGAGCTAAAACTTGGCATTTCGTTAACTCATTCACTAGGCGGTGGGCTTGATGCTTGTACAGGGGATATTGTAAAGTCCCTGGTAATTGATTCATCAGCGTGCGAGCAAGATACATATCACAGCCAGATATCCGCGAAATTAATGCTGCACCTTCAAATATTGCTTCTTGTGACACAGCTTTTTCTACTCGCACTAAAAATTGACGAGGTAACATAGTTCCCCGTTCTACCCGTTGCAATCCTTCAATGGTGGCTAAAACTACTAAGCGATCGCCTACAACCAACCTGATATCATCAGAGGGCATAAACTTTGGAGTACGTTGGCTATTTCTAGCATGGAGAATCGGCACTACTCCATAACCATAAGCAATTTCCGCTAATAGTTGCCCGTTAAGAGTATCATTGGTTTGAATTTGATATTCTGTGACTAATGTGGTTTGGTTATTTAAGCGAAATAAATTGAGAATATTTTCCCCAAAAGCCGCCCCCACAAATGCCTCTGCTGCTAGTTCATAAACTCCCAAAACCCTGGCATAAGGTAGTAATCTAGCGATATTCTGACTAAATCTGGGGTCAACAGTACGAATAACTATGCAGGCTTTGGGGTTGGCTGCATGGGTCATCAAGGCAATTTCTAAGTTTGTCACCTCATCATCTGTGACTACAACCACACTTTTGGCTGTAGAAAGATTCACTTTTTGCAAGACATTTTTAATATTGCCCACAATTAAAGGCATGGGTAGCAATAAGCTGGGATCTAAATTATGGGCGTGAACTCCTATCAAGGGTTGTTTCAATTCTTGGAGAAGGTGCGCTACTAACTTTCCCACTCTTCCCAAACCAATCAGCACTACATGATCCGATCTTGGGATGGGTAAACGGCGCACAGAAAACTGAAATCTAGCGGCTAAAATGCGTTCAGTCATCACTGCGTAGAGGATACCAACAAACACCGTACCAGCTACAGTCTGACTAATGCTAAATAAATGTAGCCACCAGGAAATCGGAAACGAATGTTCTATTCCGCCAAATATGTCTCCATAACCTCCTAGGCTGAGAATTAAAGATACATTGAGGGCTTCTTGCCAGCTAAGTTGGGGATATTGCAGTTTATAGAGGAATGCGCCACACAAAAATAAACTCACCATGACTAAACAACTCATAAAGACTACACGGCGAGTTTGGCTACTCTCTGCCCAAAACTGAGTAAGTTGATCACGCAGATTTGTCCGGGTGATGGCTTGGAAAAAAGTCTGCCATAGTTGCTGAATATTTTTGACCGGTCGTTGGGAGCGAGAAACTAGATTTTCTGTAACTTCAATGTAGGTGATGATATCTCCTGGGAAGAGGGGAACATCTGCATCCCATTGATAGAATGTCTGCGCTAATGTTTCTCCGGCTCGATTATGGGTGAGGATACGTCGATGACCGGTGTTGATTTCGTGGAGTTGCAAACGGTTGCGCCAGTGATGTCCAGCATCAATGACGATTGCCATAACTTTGAGGAAATGATTTTCTAAAGTAAAAAATCCTGCGGTTTCGCTCCCCAAAGCGGCTAAAGCAAAGCTTTTGGCTGGTAACTGCGTAGCTTCAAAGGCAACAAAATTGCCTAGACTGACACTCAATAAATCATTCAGGTTTTCTTGGGAGGAACGAATGACTAGACGGACATCGGGATTGAGCGATCGCGCCGCAAACGCCCCAGCAATGTTGACACGCTCATCGCTAGTTACCATCAAAATGGCTTGACAATGGCGAATTTCTGCCTGTTCTAATATCTTGGGTTGACAACAATCACCAATTACTAAGTTGTCAATTACATCAGGTAAACCAGGAATTTCCCAGTTTTGAGGATTTACAGCCTCAATCGCGTTAACTTTTACCCCAAACTCTTTGAGGACAGATACACAATACTGCCCCAAGTTGCCCAACCCGCACACTAAGAAAGTGTCGGTATTGATGACATTTTGTCCCATGTTCAACGCTACTTGAGTCTACACAGAATTTACAATTTGGGGGGAGGGGAAACAATGTAACAACAGATGAAGTAGTGGACCTTACCCATGAATCATAGTCTAATATTTTACCGTAGGCTTTTTACAAAATATTTCCACAGTCACGAAATTAATACCAAACCAATTTCTGAGACCGTACCATTTTAGATTTTAGATTAAATATTATTTCGATTTATGCCCTGCCTTTTGTATGTGGAATAAATCCTGGCATCCAAACTTGAAAATCCACAATCATTTGGCGACTGCAAGACTTGATTTGCAGGATTTTTCTGAAGCGACAAATTTCAATTAGTTCTGGAGATTTTTAAAAGGTATCAGGATATGATTTCTCAAGATTATAATACAATTGATTTTGTGAATGAACTGATCAGAAAAATTAGAATCAAAGAAAAACAGCTAAAAATTGCCAAAGAATCCAATATGAACTATGTCGCGGAAGCAATAGAAAGTCAGCTGTTAGAGTTGAGACATCAGTTATCAGAGTCACAAGAAGAGCCGGAGTTACACGCATTAATGAATTTATTAGAAGATTTTTAAGACTGAGAGCGGTAAAAGGTAAAAGAAACAAGAAAGAGGCTAATTTTATCAGCTTTTCTTGTAAATCATGCGTGAAAAACAACATCCTCGACTCCTTGAAAAAGTCGGGGATATGAATTTTGCCACAAGCATTAATTTTGGGTATTAATTTTGTAAACTGTTATGTATCCTCTGAACTAGGGAAGACTGAAGAAATCAAATTATTGAATTTGCGTACAGTAAAGTGAGTAATTATACAACCAATACTGGCAAAACAGTTTCCCTGCGTCTAGTGTTGGTAGTACCGTTTGTACTGCAAATATTTGCGGCTGTGGGTGTGACAGGATGGCTTTCAATACGTAACGGACAAGAAGCTGTCAATGATGTGGCGACTCAATTGCGGAGTGAAACTAGCGATCGCATCAAACAGCAAGTTCTGAATTATCTAGATGAACCGCACCAACTAAATCAAGTCATTGCTGCGAGTATTCAGAGTAGAAAAATTAACACAGATGATATTTCAGTTTTAGAGCCTTATTTCTGGCGACTAATCCAACAACAATCATTGATTTTCATTCAATACAGTACCCCAGAAGGAGAACTGATTGCGGTGGAACGTCGCCAAGATGGTGAAACTGTGGTCAGGGTGAGAAATAAATCCACAGTACCAAACTGGAATGTTTATAGTCTTGACAATCAAGGTCAAAGAGTCAAATTGATTGAGACGCGACAATTTGACCCCCGGAATCGACCTTGGTATAAAGTGGCGATAAACGCAGAAAAACCAACTTGGAGTCCCTTCTTTGCGCGTGTTTCTTCTAACTATTCTTCTGTGGCGATTTCTCCCGTCCACCCTATTTATAGTGAAACAGGCTCACTTTCGGGCGTACTTCTTGGTATGTTTGAAATTGAGCGTATTCATTTATTCTTGAGTAGCTTGGAGATTGGGCGCACTGGGCAGACGTTTATTATAGACCGCGCTGGGAATTTGGTGGCTAGTTCGGTGATCAAAGAGCCATTTGTGATTAAAAATAGACAAGTAGAACCAATTAACGCGGCTAAATCTACAAATCCTCTGATTAAAGCTACAGCCGATTCCTTGCAGCGTCTAGGTAAACTTGACAGCATTAACCACAGCCAAAAACTAGAATTTAAGTTTCATGATGAACGGCAATTTGTCCAGATATCGCCCTTACAAGATGGACGGGGGATAGATTGGCTGATTGTGGTAGTAGTTCCAGAATCAGACTTCATGGAACACATTCAAGCTAATACTCGTAGCACAATACTATTATGTTTGGGGGCTTTAGTCCTAGCTTCCTGTTTAGGGTTATATACTTCTCGTTGGATTAGCCGCCCGATTTTGGATTTAAAACAGGCTTCAGTGGCGATCGCCAATGGTAAATTAGAACAAACTGTAGCGGTGGGTAACATCGCTGAACTAGGAGTATTAGCCAAATCCTTTAACCAAATGGCGCAGCAGTTACGAGAATCTTTCAACGCTTTAGCCATAACCAATCAAGAATTAGAGCGGCGTGTTGAACAACGCACTACAGAACTTAAAGCCGCCAAAGAAGCCGCCGACGCAGCCAATAATGCTAAAAGTGAATTTTTAGCGAGTATGAGTCACGAACTTCGTACTCCCATGAATGGGATTTTAGGCTACGCTCAAATTCTTCAGAATTCTGAACCCTTAACAGAAAAAGTCCGTCGGGGCATTGACATCATCTATCAATGTGGTTCTCATCTTCTAACCCTAATTAATGATATTTTAGACCTCTCCAAAATCGAAGCTCGCAAAATGGAAATCCATGCTCAAGATTTTCATTTTCTGGCATTTTTGGCAGGAGTTGTAGAAATCTGTCGCTTACGTGCAGAACAAAAAAGGATTGCATTTATTTATCAAGCCGACTCTCATTTACCAAAAATAGTCACTGCTGATGAAAGACGATTGCGTCAAGTTTTAATTAATTTAATCGGTAATGCGATTAAATTTACTGATTCTGGCAACGTAACTTTTATTGTACAAGTGTTAGAAAATCCCGCCACATCTCATTGGTTAATTCGCTTTCAAATTAAAGATACGGGTGTGGGGATGAGCCAAGAGCAAATGCAGAAAATCTTTCTGCCTTTTGAACAAGTGGGTGATACCAAAAAGCAAGTTGAAGGGACAGGTTTGGGGTTAGCAATTAGCCAAAGAATTGTCTCATTGATGGGTAGCGAGTTACAAGTAGAAAGCAAACTTGGTTTAGGTAGTAAATTTTGGTTTGATTTACAATTACAATCAACAGTAGCATGGGCAGAAACATCAAAAGTTTCCCTCTACAGTCAAGTGGTTGGTTATTACGGAGAAAAACGCAGAGTATTAGTAGTTGATGACAACTATGAAAATCGATCTATCATTGTCAATTTACTAGATCCTATTGGTTTTGAAGTCATTGAAGCCGTCAATGGACAACAGGGTTTAGAACAAGCTAAAACATATCAACCAGACCTAATTATTACCGACTTATTAATGCCAGTGATGTCAGGTTTTGATCTGCTGCGACAATTACGCCAATGTGATGAACTCAAAAATATAGTAGCGATCGCCTCTTCTGCAAGTGTATTTGATACAGACCAATTCAAAAGTTTAGAAGCTGGTGCTAATGATTTCCTACATAAGCCAGTACAGGCTGACATTCTATTGCAAATCATCCAGAAATATCTGCAATTGAAATGGGTTTATGAATACAAAGCCAGCAATTTACATAGTACTGTCTCACTAGATCAGACTCAGGTTGATATCAATGCAATCATACCTCCAACCACAGAAATTATCACTCACTTGCATGATTTAGCCCAAAAAGGTGACTTAGATGAAGTAGCTGCGATCGCTAGACAAATTAAAGAACAGGATCAAAAATTAATTCCCTTTGCAGAAAAATTGATTCAAATGTCAGATGCGTGTCAGGTGAAGCAAGTACAGAACTTTATTGAACAGTATTATAATTAAGTAGCAATTTTATGATTATTGCCCAGGAAAATTCTTACAAACCAAATGTAAATCCCCCAACAGAATTTATTTTAATCGTGGATGATAACACCACAAATTTATCTATATTAAAAGAAGCATTAAAAACTATTGGATTGCGCGTCAGGTTGGCAGTTGATGGTGAAAGTGCCATCAAACAAGCCAAACAAGAACTACCTATGCTCATCCTGCTAGATGTAGAAATGCCTGGTATCAATGGCTTTGAAACTTGTACGTTATTAAAAGCAGATCCTTTAACTCAAGACATTCCAATTATTTTTATGACGGCTTTATCAGACACAGCCAACAAAGTGAAAGGATTGTCTTTAGGAGCAGTAGACTATATTACAAAACCTTTTGAAAAAGAAGAAGTATTAGCACGAGTTAACGTCCAGTTAAAAGTACGAGAACTTAACAAATCTCTAGCAGAAAAAAATACCCGATTATTAGAACTCACTGAAGATTTAGAGCAGAAAGTTGCCGAACGTACAGCGGCTTTACAAAAAGCTCAAATCCAGCTTGTACAGCAAGAAAAATTATCAATGCTTGGACAACTAGTTGCAGGGGTAGCTCACGAAATTAATAATCCAATTGGTTGTATTACTAGTAATATAGCTCCGGCGCAAGAATATGTAAAATCTTTATCAACAGCTTTAAAGCTTTATCAAAAATATTGTCCCGAAGTACCAGAAATTCAGCAAGAATTAGAAGAAATAGATATCGAATTTGTCTTAGAAGATTTACCAAAACTTCTAGATTCTATGCAATTAAGTACTCAGCGCATCAAAGATATTTCTATATCTTTGAGAAATTTTTCGCGGTTAGATACTGACACTAAAGTATTAGCTAATTTGCATTTAGGGCTAGATAGCACATTAGTAATTTTACGTCATCGTCTCAAAGCAATTAGCAACCGTCCAGAAATTAAAATTATTCAAGAATACAGTAAATTGCCAGAAGTAAAATGCTCTCCAGGGCAAATTAATCAGGTATTTATGAATTTGATAGCGAATTCTATAGATGCCTTAGAGGAAAAATTTGAAATCTTGGGTAATCAGTTTCAACCTATAATTAAAATTATCACAGAACAACCAGATAAAAAAAGAATTGTGATTAGAATTATTGATAATGGCAAAGGAATGTCAGAAGAGATAAAACAGCAAATTTTCCAGCCATTATTTACAACTAAACCAGTGAGTAAAGGAACAGGTTTAGGCTTATCAATTGCTCAACAAATTATTGTAGATAAACATGGTGGTCAACTCAGTTTTAATTCAGTACCAAAACAAGGTACTGAGTTTATAATTGAGTTGCCTTTAGGGGAAGAGTCATTAGTCAATAGTCATTAGGCAAGATTTCTCTCCTGTGCTTCTTCCTGTGCCTCAGATCCCCAATCACCAGTCCCCAGTCCCCCTCAGAGCTAAAATAGGAATCTACGCGAATTTGTTGAACTTTTAATATTATGACTGCTGCTACAAGAGTAAAAACTGAGTATGAAGCGATTATTGGTCTAGAAACTCACTGTCAGCTAAGTACGAATACCAAAATTTTCTCTACTAGCTCTACAGCGTTTGGTGCTGACCCCAATACTAACATTGACCCAGTGTGTATGGGTTTACCAGGGGTTTTGCCTGTACTTAACCAAAAGGTTCTGGAATACGCTGTGAAAGCAGGGTTGGCTTTAAATTGCCAAATCGCTAGATATAGCAAATTTGACCGTAAACAGTATTTTTATCCTGATTTACCGAAAAATTATCAAATTTCTCAATATGACTTGCCCATTGCAGAACATGGTTGGTTAGAGATTGAATTAGTAGATGGAGACGGAAACCCCAGCCGCAAACGAATTGGGATTACCCGCTTGCATATGGAGGAAGACGCAGGGAAACTAGTACACGCCGGGAGCGATCGCTTGTCTGGTTCTACCTATTCTTTGGTAGACTACAACCGTGCAGGTGTGCCATTAGTCGAAATTGTATCTGAGCCAGATATCCGTTCTGGACAAGAAGCTGCCGAATATGCCCAAGAATTACGCCGCATTATGCGCTATCTTGGTGTCAGCGATGGCAATATGCAAGAAGGTTCTCTACGCTGTGATGTCAATATCTCTGTTCGTCCCGTAGGACAAAAAGAATTTGGTACGAAGGTAGAAATTAAAAATATGAACTCCTTCAACGCCATTCAACGGGCTATTGAATATGAAATTGAACGCCAAATTGCAGCGGTAGAAGCCGGGGAACGCATTATTCAAGAAACTCGCCTGTGGGAAGAAGGTTCACAACGCACTGTCAGTATGCGGACTAAGGAAGGCTCTAGCGATTATCGCTACTTCCCTGAACCAGACTTAGCACCCATTGAAGTATCAGATGAACAACTCAATCAATGGCGTAGTGAACTCCCAGAACTCCCAGCCCAAAAACGCCACCGTTACGAAACTGAACTGGGACTGTCTGCTTACGATACAAGAGTCTTGACAGAAGAAAGTGCTGTTTCTGCTTATTTTGAAGCTGTAATTGCTAGTGGTGGAAATCCCAAAACAGCCGCTAACTGGATTACTCAAGATATCGCTGCTTACCTCAACAAACAGAAACTCAGCATCGCTGAAATTGGTTTGACTCCAGCTAATTTAGCTGATGTGATTAAGCTGATTGAAAGTGGGAAAATCAGTAACGCTCAAGCTAAACAAAAGTTACCAGACTTATTAACAGGCTTGTCTCCTGAAAAAGCTTTTGCTGGTCAAGAATTGATTACAGACCCTACTGTATTAGAACCCATCGTTGACGAAGTTATTGCCGCCAATCCCAAAGAACTAGAAAAATACCGCAATGGTAACACCAACCTCAAAGGTTTCTTTGTGGGTCAAGTGCTGAAAAAGACAAACAAGCGTGCTGACCCCAAACTTACCAATGAATTAGTCGAAAAGAAACTGAATGGCTAATTAGCTAGCAAATATTTGAGTTGGTGGGGTGCGTAAGTATCAGTGATTTCTTGGTATTTCCAGGTCTACTCAGACTGACGCACCCTACTTATTAAATATTTTTTAATTTTGCAGTCTGTTATCAGAGGATTTTCTTAATTATCTGTTCAGATTTGCGATAGCGACAACGAAAACAAAATGTACTTCAGCTTATCTACTATGCTTGCGTAATCGCAATGGGTAATATTCAAGCCACACGGCTTAATTGATTAAATTTTATTCCAACTGATAAAGATTAAATTCCTTTCTAATTGATGAAGTTAAAGGACGGAATTTTAGTAATTCTTTGAAAAAGAATAAAATCCTTCCTCTGTTAGCGTGGTGAATAGTTGAAAAACCTTTTTGATATATATTTTCGCCGTTACCAATGACATAAACAGATCCAATCAGAGGTAAATTTTCCAGAATGTGTCCTTTATTTTCGAGAGTTTCTTTCACATGTCCATGTGATCTATAAAATTCAACTAAATCATCAGGATAATGATAGTCTTGTTCAGGTAAAGGACATAAATTGATATTGAGTATATTACAAGTTCCACACCAAGCATAAAAGTGTGATTTTCTATAGTAGATTAAAGAGCTACTCTCTTGATATACATAGCCTTTATCCACAACCCACCCGCTAGATTCTGGATGTTGGTTCACAAAACTGGCTAGATGACGACTGATACAATCATCAGCATCAACAATCATAATGTGATTAGGTGAAAAGGAGGCTTTAGCATAGATTAAGCCTTTAATAATTTTTCGGCATTTATCTATATTTTTGTCTTTACGGTTGCGATTAGGCAGAGGAAAGTTAACTTCTAGATAATGAACATGAGGATGGCTAAATTCAATTTTTGGTCGTTCATGACACACTACAACTACTCGAAAATCCGAGTCAGTTTGACTACAAATTGAGCGTAAGGATCTTTCAAAAAGTTTGCAGACTATATCCCATGATTTAGATACTTTTGCACTTTTGAGAGGAATGATAAAAACTAGCATGGATTTAGCGTTGTTTTAAGATGTGGCTAATAGCTGCTTATATGATTATCAATTGCAATAGCATAATAAAATTTCTAACAACTCTATTATGATGAGGTTTGAGAAATATCAAACATCAGAAATTATGAGTGATGTGTATTAGTAATTGAGCCATAATTTACGTTTTTGTATGACACAGTGCTAATGTCAAAAATTACTGTAGTTAAGTATTATTCGGTATTTACGCAGCCATCACGGCTGTTAAAATTATGAGTTTGCTTATGAGAATAAATATACCAAGTTTTTTCTGATATATTTTTAAGTTCAGATGAACCTTTTAAGGACTTTCTTCATGTGTGCAAACATTGTAAATGAATAAAATAATACTTTTAATGTTTGTGCGAAAACTTGGAATAGGTATCAATATCAACTGTTTGCTATTTAAATAGCAAGCTTTTCAGCATTCAATTTATATTGGTTTTCCATAGCAATAGTACTGAAATATTACTTAGCTAAATTGTAATTTAAATTACCAAATTCTGTTTAAATACTGCTGAGTTCAATCCCATCAGTAAAACTTCTTAATAATCTTTATACAAATAAAGAAATAATGGGTGTTACTCCTCATGGCAAAAATGCTATACTGTGCTAAGTAGATGCACCCTGATGATCTGGAGAGCTGCCCAAGTAGCTCTCTTTTTTTCATTTAAGGAGACTGGAGAGCAGAGGAAAATAGCTAATGACTAATTGGTATAATCGCCAGTCAAGCTGCTAATTAGTTGTAAGGGTGAAAAAAATGGCAGACTGGCAAGAAATTACTGGTGGAGTTACAGCACCGAAAGGTTATAGGGCTGCGGGTATTACAGCAGGGTTAAAGCCTTCGGGATTGCCTGATTTAGCTTTGATAGTATCAGATGTAGAAGCGATCGCAGCTGGTGTATTCACCACCAGCCAAGTTAAAGCTGCTTGTGTAGATTATTGTCGTCAACGCTTGCAAGCTAAACCAATTGCACGGGCGATTCTGTGTAACGCCGGACAAGCTAACGCCGCTACAGGTAGTCAAGGCGTGCGTGATGCCGAAGAAAGTGCTGATTTATTAGCAAAAGAGCTAAATATTGTCTCGGAATCGATTCTTTTAGCTTCTACTGGGGTCATCGGTCAGCGGATTAAGATGGAAGCCCTGCGGGGTGGAATTCCCAAATTAGTCGCAGCACTATCTGACACTGGTTCAGATACAGCAGCTGGAGCAATTATCACCACAGATTTAGTCACAAAATCCATAGCCTTAGAAACTACTATCGGAGAGCGTCCAGTCCGAATTGGTGGCATTGCTAAAGGTTCGGGCATGATTCATCCGAATATGGCTACTATGTTGGCCTTTGTTACCTGCGATGCAGCTGTATCACCGCATCTATGGCAAGAAATGTTAAGCAGGGCGGCGGATAGAAGCTTTAATTCTATTACTGTCGATGGTGATACCAGTACCAACGATAGCTTGATTGCCTTAGCGAATGGTGAATCTCGTACCCCAGCAATTACCGAAATGGGTGCAGAAGCCGAAAAATTAGAGGCGATGTTAACAGCAGTATGCCAGCATTTAGCCAAAGCGATCGCCCGTGATGGTGAAGGTGCAACCTGTCTGATCGAAGTGCAAGTTACAGGCGCGCATGACGAACTCTCAGCCAGACAAATCGCTAAAACCATTGCCGGTTCATCTCTAGTGAAATCTGCTATTTTCGGTCGTGACCCCAACTGGGGACGTATCGCCGCCGCCGCCGGACGTGCAGGTGTGCCTTTTGAGCAAGAAAATCTACAGATTAAATTAGGGGATTTTCTCCTGTTTGAAAATGGTCAACCTCTACCTTTTGACCGCGCCGCCGCCAGTGCATATTTAAAGCAAGCTGCCATCAGTGCTTATCTGAAAGAGGATACAGTGTTAATCTCTGTTAGTGTCGGCAATGGTTATGGTACAGGTAAAGCCTGGGGTTGTGATTTAAGTTACGACTACGTGAAAATTAATGCTGAGTACACAACGTAAATAATTCAAAATTCAAATCACATCTTTTAGTAGGGTGTGTCAGTATGGGTAATTTCTTGGTATAGCGAGGTTTTATTTCACTGGCGCACCCTTGTGTCTCTAACAATTACTCGGATTCTTCACCTAGATAAGATTGACGACTGTGGCGAACATGAAGAATTGCGACAACATCTTCTTCAACGACAAACAAAATTCGATATTTTCTTCGTTTTCCAACCCAGAGTTGCCGAATTTCACGACCAATCACTGGTGCTTCTGGTGCTATGCTACAGCGATGAGGAAAGTCTTGAAGCGAAGCAATGGCATCTTGAAGTTCGTAATACCAATTATTAGCTACTTCAGCACTCAAGTTATCACACATCCAACGATAAGATGTTTCAATTTCTTGAAAAGCAGTAGGCTGAATGAGAATCTGGTAACTCATGGGCGAGGCGGAATGCCAAGTTGCTGTTGCAGGGTAGCCAAGGCTTGCTCGGCAGGAATTCCTTCACCCTGCTCAAACTCATCTAATCCTTTACGAATACCTACTATTGTTTCTAAGTAGTCAATACGTTCTAAGAGTTCTGTATAAGTAACTAGTGGCTGTTTTGGATCTGCTTTGAGTGATTTTAACAGTCTAAGTAAATCCTCTAGCAGTTCGTTAGGTGTGCTGTCAATTTCTTGTAATAGCAATTTTTTGATTGTCATCGCGTTTGATATGTGAGATTCATTTTTCTAGTATAGCGATCGCAATTCTTCACTTGATTTCATTTCAAACGACCCGATCGCAAGATACTAATAATTAGCCACAATCCCAATAAACTAGCGACGGCAAATAACACGCTACTAATAAAGGATAGTTGCGTTGTCTGAGCTTTAGTAGAAATAATGGCTGCCCCCATAATCAGCGAACCTACGAGGATACTAAAAGATAAACGGTTAGCAGCATCGTCCATTGTGCGCCGGACACCATCTAAACCATGCAAGGAAAAATTCCAACGCAGAGTTTCAGATGTTACCCGATCTAATAACAGTTCGATTTGCCTAGGAGATTGTAAGGAGAGACTTTTAATATCTAAAGCTGTTCTGAGGAGCGATCGCACTGGATTATCGCCCAATAATTGCCGCCGGAACAAGTCTGTAATTAAAGGCTGAATTTCTTCAAATAAATTTACTTCTGGGTTGAAGGTACGGGCTACGCCTTCTAAATTTGCCAAAGTTTTGGCATACAAACCCATGTTACCGGGTAAGCGAATTTTATTATTGCGGGCAACTTGCAAAATTTCATAAAAAATTTGGCTAAAATTCATCTCCGTCAAGCTGACGTTGTAATACTTCCGCAGCATCCGGTCATAATCACTTTCTAGCCGTGCCACAATCACTGGCTGTGCGGAATCTGCCAATTGCAAAGTCAATTGAGCGCATCTCCCCGCATCTAAATCTACAATTGCCAACAGCATTTCCGTCAAAATTTGCTGAGTGCGGGGATCAAGTCTGCCTACCATACCACAGTCTAACAACGCCACACGGCCATCAGTCAGATAAAAGATATTACCAGGGTGGGGATCAGCATGAAAAAAGCCATCAATATATAACTGTTGAAAAAAAGCTCGAAATAATAGTGTGGTGATAGCGTTGCGTTCTTTTACTGGGTCTTTCCCGTTATCGCTGCTTAACTTGGCTGAAAGTATTGGTACTCCGTCTAGCCACTCCATCACCATTAATTTTTCTGTAGTCAGATGCCAATAGATTTCCGCAACGACAATTTCTTGGGGATCAAACCAACGACTGTGCGATAAATTACGTCGCAGTTGGTCTGTAAAGCCAGCTTCTCGTGTAAAATCTAACTCAGCTTCTAGAGCTTTAGTAAATTCTTCCGCAATTGATTTGATGTCGTAGTTTTGTCCGAAGTCTGTACGCGCCACCAAATCAGCAATCCCTTGAATCAAGGCGATATCTTGCACAATCGTGATATCTATCCCCGGTCGTTGCACCTTCAGTGCCACTTCTCGACCATCAATTAATGTAGCACGATGGGTCTGGGCAATTGATCCCGCCGCCACAGGAACAGGATTGATGTATTTGAAAGTTTCTTCTAGAGGGCGTTTTAGTTGTTGACGAATGACTATTTCCACCTCTGCCCAAGGTACAGGCGGAACTTCGCTTTGCAGCGTCGAAAGTTCATCAATATAAGCAGCACTCAATAAATCTGGACGGGTGGAAAGTAGCTGACCGAGTTTGACATAAACAGGCCCCAAGTCCACCAAAATGTTTTTTAACACCGCAGGTGTAGGTAGTTGGGGTTCATCAGCTTTACCACCAGTCAACAACCTCCGCATATAATCCCAGCCATTGCGGAGAACAACTTCAATAATTTCTCTTTGGCGCGGAACAGTATATGTTAAAAACATTTTGTTTTAGGGATTAGGTATTGAGGATTGGGTACTGGGCATTGGGGGCTGGGGACTGAGCATTGGGCATTGGGGACTGAGTTAAATTTCCCCCTGCTGCCTGCCCCATTGCTCCCTGCCTCCTGCCCCCTGCCCCTATCTCCGTTTCAAAGTAAGTCGGTAAATCGGGGATCACTTTGTAGGGTTTTGAGGACTTGTTTAATTTCCTGGGTGCGTTCTTTATTAACTATGAGGGTAACATTGCGATCGCGCACAATTACCACATCCTCTAAACCAATAGTAACAACTACATCCTCTGGGTTAGTCGCATAAATAATTGCCCCCTGTGTATCTAAACCCACATGGGTAGCAAGCTCAACATTGGGATTTTCCGGTTTTTTCAGTAAGCGTTCAATCGCATTCCAATCGCCCAAGTCATCCCACCCAAACTCCGCCGGTAAAACATATGCTAAATTGGTTTTTTCCATGAGTGCATAGTCTATACTTTTTTTCGGCAATTGGGGATAGACATCAACGCCTTTTTGTGCTATTTGTTCAATAATTTCTGGTGCATGGGTATATAGTTCCTTGAGAACAACACCAGCCCGAAACACGAACATACCGCTATTCCAGCTAAATCTTCCCGTAGACATAAAAGTCTCTGCTGTTTCACGGTTAGGCTTTTCAGTAAAGCGGTTGACATGATAAGCTGGCAACTCATTAAAGCTACCAATATGTTCACCTTGTTCAATGTAGCCGTAACCAGTAGATGGGAAGGTAGGCTTAATCCCTAACGTGACAATCGCTGGTGTGCTTGCCGCTAATTGGATAGCTGCATCTAATGTGCGCTCAAACGCCTGTTGGTCAGCAATCCAGTGGTCGGAGGGGAAAAAGCCAATAATCGCGTCATCTCCGTAACGTTTTTGAATTTCTAAACTTGTCCAAGCAACAGCAGCAGCAGTGTCTCTACCTTGCGGTTCAACCAGCAAGTTTGGAGATGGCAATTCTGGTAATTGCTGTCGTATCCCTGTAGCTAGCTGGCTAGAAGTAATTACCCACAAGTCATCCCAACCGCCTGTGAAATTAAGCAGTCGTTCGGCAGTTGCCTGTAATAAACTTCTAGAGCTACCATCAAGACTTAAAAATTGTTTGGGTCGGTCTTGCCGACTCAAAGGCCAAAAACGCTCACCTTTACCACCTGCCAGGATGACTGGGAACAAAGAACTACTCATGTTGTCATACGACCTACGCTAGAACATTTCAAGTTTACAGTGCAGTCTGACACTGGCAAGTTTGGTGGCTTGGATTAACATAACTTTTAGGGAGTGGTTGAGTGGGGAGATAATTGTGATTAAACAGGTTCAATGGTCAGAAGATCAGGTTACACCTCAACAAATACCAGATTTAGAATTAGGGGTAAAACCTGGACAAATACAACGTATAGATAATCAAGTCCTAGCGCAACCAACATCAGCAACAGAGCTAGAAGTAATAGCACCACAACCAGCTAACAGTTCCCGCAATGTTGTCGAGTCAGTAGGAGCAATTCCCAACGAGCTTTATGATCGTTTGGGGTTGACCATGCCTCGCTGGTTACTGTGGATTTTGACAGCCGTGCTGGGGATCATCATGTCTGGTCTGTTGGTATCCACCTTGGCACTCTGGACTCCTTTATGGAGTAACCTAGACCGCACCGACGAAGAATTGGGATTTTCTGGTCAAGATGAGCAGAAAATCCCATTACCTGGAGAACTATGGAGCAAAATCTCCCAGTATCAGATATCCAAACCCATGAATATTCTGATTATGGGAATTGAACCAGTCAAAAGTGCTGTAGATGGCTCACCGGAAAGTTTTTCTGGCAATAGCGATACTATGCTGCTGACCAGAATCAATCCCGGCAGTAAAACCATGCGGGTACTGTCAATTCCTAGCGATACAATGATCGCTATCCCAGAACAGGGATTAACTAAAGTTTCAGAGGCAAATGCTAAAGGTGGGCCAGTTTTAGCCGCAAGGACTGTGAGCCGGACTCTCAATAACGCCCGGATTGACCGCTATATTCGCATTTCTACTAGTGGATTAAGGCAATTAGTTGATCAGTTGGGTGGGGTTGAAGTTTTTGTCCCTAAAGCTATGACATATCAAGACCCTAACAATGGCTCGACTGTCAGCTTAGTTAGTGGTTGGCAAACTCTCAACGGCGAACAAGCAGAACTATTTGCGCGTTATCGAGAAGAAGGTTTAGGGGATTTATCGAGAGTACAAAGACAACAAGCACTAGTAACTGCTTTGTTACAAAGGCTGAATAGTCCTACCGTCTTACCCAGATTGCCCCAATTAACTCGCTTGATGCGGAAATATTTTGATACCAATTTGAAGATAGAAGAAATGATGGCTTTGGTGAATTTTTCCGTCAACTTAGAACGGGATAATTTCCAAATGACCACCTTACCTGGTACATTCAGCAAATTTAGTAAAGATCCCAATAGCTATTGGCTGAATCTGAACGGACAGCAAAATTTATTGAATAATTATGTAGGGGTAGATATACCTGGTTTGAAGCCAGATTCACGACCAGTATCTAAGCTCAAAATTGCTATTCAAAATGCTTCCAATCAACCCCAGCTAACTGAAAAAGTTATTGCTTACTTGAAACAAAAAGGCTTTACAAATATTTACACCATCCCAGCTTGGCCTGATACCCAACGCCAAACTCAAATTATTGTGCAGAAGGGTAATCGCTCGGCAGGAGTTGACCTACAAAAAATCATAGGATTGGGTTTAGTTGAAGTTAAATCCGCAGGTGATTTAGAATCAGACATTACAATCCGCATTGGTAAGGATTGGAAGTAGTCAATAGTTAGTTAGATAGTGCGTTCCTGTCGCCTTGCGTCGGAAAGCAACTATCTAACCCGTAAGGGTCAATAGTAATTATTTATTACTTTGAACTTTGGACGGTTGACTATTAATTAAATTTGTAAAATTATGAAGAAATTTTTGCTGAGATTATTGGGTTTAATGGCGATTCTACTGTTGGCTTGGTTTTGGCTTCTCGTCAACCCTAAGCCTGCTTTTGCTCAACTCAATACAATTAACTACAGCAATACTAATCTGGAAAATCGTGATTTTACTAATGCTGATTTAGCTGGTGTAACTTTTGTAGCTGCGGAAATGCGGGGTACAAATTTTCAAGGTGCAAATCTCACCAATGCTATTTTGACTAAGGGTGTTTTATTAAAAGCTAATTTAGAAGGTGCTAATTTAACGGGTGCTTTGGTGGATCGGGTGACTTTAGACGGTGCTAATTTAAAGAATGCGATTTTTACAGAAGCAACTTTAACCCGCAGCCGTTTTTATGATGCTGATATTACTGGGGCTGATTTTTCAGACGCAATTATTGACCGTTATCAAGTGTCTTTGCTGTGCGAAAGAGCAGCGGGTATTAATCCTGTCACCAATGTTGCTACACGGGAAAGTTTAGGTTGTCGTAATAGTTTAAATTAAAGTGAGTTTGACGAAATCTAACACCAAACTCTATTGGATTATAAAGAATCGCTCTACGCGAGACGAAGAAAGGCTTCAAAGACCTATTGTTTTTTCAAAAAGTTGTAGATTTGCTGCCTCTTCCCTACAAGAGAAGGGTGTTGTTGTTAGGTTTCATCCTCATTCATGGTAAATATAGGTTGGGTTTATTTGCGTTAACTCAACCTATATTTTTTGACAACAATTTAGCTGTGCTGTTGCAATTTTTTAGTTATTCTCTACTTTAACACCTCTCCAAAAAGCCACATAACCCTCAATATTCTTAGCTTTTTCCTTAGTGCTGGGATAGTACCAAGCAGCATCTTTGTTGACTTGTCCATCAACCGCGATACTGTAGTAACTTGCAACACCTTTCCACGGACAAGTTGTGTGGGTGTTGCTTTCTTGGAAATACTGTTTGTTAATTGCGTCAGGCGGGAAATAATGGTTTCCTTCCACGATGATGGTTTGATCACTTTCAGCTAAGACAGCTCCATTCCAAATAGCTTTCGGCATAAGTACGTTGGTGATTAAAGTTTACACTTAACATTTTGACACTTTCAAACTAGAAAAAAATCCCCCAGAAATTCTGAGGGAATTGAGAGAAGGAGCTTTTTTCGATGAGAAAACTACGCAAGACTGGGTTCGGTGCTGCTTTGTAGTAGTTGTATAATCGCAGCTTTTTCTAAAATTCCGACTAGCACGCCGTTATCACGAATTACGGGTAGTGCGGATATTTGTTTTTGTTCAAGTAGTTGCACTACTTCTAGTAGTGGTTGATTTGATGGGATAGTGGTTGATGGAGTCGATCGCATCACATCTTTGACTTGGGTTTCTGACCACAGTGTTGTGTTGACTGTGCGTAAATCATCTAGGGCGATCGCACCCACTAATTGTCCTTTTTCGTTGGTGACTAAAAACCGTCGCCAGTTGTTACCTAGAACAATTTGCTGATCCGCAAACTCTCTTAGGCTGAGATAATCAGAAACAATCGGACTATCCAGTGTCACCGCATCTTCTGCGGTCAATCCTGTGAGTTTTTCTTGCACTCTGGCAAATTGCGCTGCATTACCAGCGTTTCTCACTAGGAAAAACCCGACTAATAAATTCCAGAAGTTGGCGAAGCTACCAAACAAGAATAGAGGAATTAAACCAGAAGCGATCGCTACCCAACCGAAGATTTGTCCAACTCGACTAGCAAAGGTAATACCTCTGTAGGGTTTACCTGTAATTTTCCACACAATTGCTTTGAGGATATTACCACCATCTAAAGGTAAACCAGGAATAAGGTTAAACAAAGCTAGTGCCAAGTTTACAGAAGCCAAAACACCGAGAATTGCTGCTGAAGGGCCAGAGACAGCACTAGTAATACCGATTACTGTAACGATACCGCATAATAACAGGCTGACTAAAGGCCCAGCGATCGCTACCCAAAATGCTTCAGCAGGTGTTTTTGATTCTTCTTCTAAACTTGCCAAACCTCCAAAGATAAATAATGTAATGGAATTAACATTAATACCTTGACGAATCGCTACAAAGCTATGTCCTAATTCGTGGGCGACGACAGAAGCAAACAACAACAACGCTGTTGTCAATCCTAGTATTACAGCCAACCCCCCTGATAATTGGGGAAATTGTGCCATAAGTCCGCCGCTATAACTCCAAGTTACCAAACCCAGAACTAGAAACCATGACGGATGGATATAGAAAGGGATACCGAAGAGATTCCCAACGCGAATTGTGCCGTTCATGTCGTTCACCTTTGATTTCAGCAGCGAGAGTTGTGTTTTTACCCTCTCGTTGTGAATATTGTAACGAAATATTAACTAGTTTTAATATTTGTGACGGTGGTGGTGTCCGTCTTTTTAGGTGTGGTTATCAAGAAAGTAACTCAAAAGTAACTCAATAATCGTTAATGTTTAGGCTTGTCCCTCTATACCTTTAAATCCCTACATCCGTGTTAGTTTCTTGGGCTACTAGGGCAGTATAAGTTACCAAAAAATAACTTTGGATCAATATGTTATCTATATCAAAATCTCTAACTGCCAAGGATTTACAGTATCGTTACCTTGGAGGGATCGCAGCTTTAATGTTAATTAGTTTGTTGAGTTCACTCAGTGGATTATCATCTGATCACACTATCTCTAATGCTTGGGATGGATTGTTGTGGGGGCTTGCAGACCCAGTATTGCAGTTGGATAGTTTGGGGAGTGTGATAGCGATTGGCTTACTTTCGGCTAGTGTGCTTGATGATTCCTTAATTACTTTGTCTCTTTTATCATCAGCAGTTTTGGGAATACTACTGCATCTATTAGAAATGGACTTTTTTGGTGCAGATATGGCGATCGCAATTAGTACTATTGTCTTAGGCGGGATGTTGGTTATACCTCAGCAACGGCATAGCTTAGTTTTAGTGATCTTAGGAGCGATCGCTGGTGCATCTCAAGGTTATGCTGCAACTCCATCTTTAAATGGAGTGGTGAACTTGCCAACTTTGACTTATGTACTAGGCACAATTTTAACTTTATATGCAGTTGCGATCAGTGCGAAGAAGATAGGTAACTCCATAAATAGAGAAATGATGCAAAATGCTGTGTTGCGGATGACTCAGGTTCTAGGTCTTGCCGTTTGCGGTATCGGTATCGTGTTTCTGTATAGTTTAATTCCATAGTTACAATCTACTTATAGTGACATTTAATGGGCAATTAGCTAGTGAAAAACTATATAGCTAATTGCCCACTAAATGGGACTAGTTGAAGACGCTCTAATTCTGTAGAAGGTTTTAGCAATTAGCTATCAATCAGATGGTGAACTTCATTACTGAGGGATGCAATGTAAATTATCAGCCATACTTTTAACAAGTATTACTGAGCGATATCCTGTGTACACGTGCTAATTTATAGTATATTTTGTAGCTATATTTCTGGACATATCAGCAATATTACTTTTGTCATGTTTGAATATGAGCCGTAACTGATTAAAAACCGAGGATTTTACGGTATATTTACTGAATCTTCGTTTATATTCTTAAGTATATTAATTTTTATTAACTTAAGATAAAGAGAGCTAAATCTATCTCGTAGAGGATGGTTCGTAAAGATTAATATGTGGAGAAGAATTTATCCAAATTGAAAAGTGCTACTAGCTGAGTACTTAAGTGTCAAAGCTAAGACTTAGCTGCCAAAATTACAATGTATTAAAATTTACCAGTATAGGAAGGTCACAAGTTAAACATCGGATGATAAACCTCACTTGATGTAAATACATGAGGGATCGAGCTATAAAACTAGCGAGACTATCAGTTTAGTTACAAAAATGCTTCTATCAATTGCTAGAAGTAGCAAAAAACAAAGTAGAAATAGTATTACAACAGCAATTATATAAAGCTGTAAATCATGAGTTAAATTACCCAATTATTATTGTCATTCAACTACTAAAATGCTCTCTCACAATCGGGGTGTCCAAGATATGATTTCATCTGGGATAGAAGTAAAAGTTAATCGCCTAGAGTCTATTGTTGAGCAAATTGGAGAAGCTGTACTTTCTACGACTGAAACAATTGAAAGGCTAGCAGATAGATTAGAAAATCTTAGTTGCCAAGTTGAGGCACAAGGCAAACAGCTACAGCAGCAAGGATATCAAATTTTTGCGTTGTGTGATGCTGTCCAAAGTCTTGCAGAATCACAGGACGATTCATTACAAAAATTAACTCAACTCACACAAACTTTAGATAAATTGACTTCATTAATACAAGGAGTAGAGGAAGAAGAATAGAAATAATTAACAAGGTAAAAGTAAAAGGTAAAAGTCAAAAATAACTGAAAATAATCTTGGGAATTTTATCCCAATACCTATTCCTTACACCTGCAATTGAGTAACTGCAATATTACCTGCAAAACAAACATCAACATCACTACCAGGAGTGCGATCGCGTTTGCCATACTCCCCGACATAATAAAAATCATCACCATCAATGCGATAGTTAACTGGTAAAGGTTTATTACAAGGTTGGCAAAATACTATCTCTGGTTTTGGTTCTCCTGGTTGGAGATGGGGTAAATTCACGTTCCAAAAGCAACCTGTTTCTAGAGGACGGTGGAGTAAATCAGCCAAAACTTCAACCGTTAACTTAGCTGCAAACTCCCAATCAAAATTTTGCTTGGCTTTACGATAGTGGGAGATAGCAATACCTGGGATACCGTGCATAGCAGCTTCTCGGACAGCAGCCACAGTCCCTGAAATGTAAGCATCGACTCCCAAGTTACCGCCAGCATTGATTCCTGACAAGACAAATTTGATATCTTGACACAACTGCGTTAAAGCGATCCTGACACAATCAGCAGGAGTACCAGCGATCGCATACTCAAAATCAGAACGTCGTGTCAGGTTAATGGGACGAGTGGTAGTGACTTGATGACCACAACCAGATTGATGATGCTTGGGTGCAGCAATAATAAAATGTTTACCGTTGACAGCTTGAGCCAAAGCTTTGATCCCTGGGGCATCAATGCCGTCATCGTTAGTTAAGATTATGGTCATGTCGCTTTGCTCCGAATTAAGAATTCAAACCCGTTCCCAGTTCCCTAACTAGTTGTGTCCCAATTAGCGGGACTTAAACAAAAATCAAAACTAAATGTAACCCAAACTGACTTTATAAAAAGCAAATAGGTCACGATTTAGGGTCATTCTACAAACTCCAACTCATCCCCTCGGTCGAGCAATAATTGCAAATATCCATCAGTATGAGCGATCGCAACTAAACTACTCAAGTCTACTTTTGATCGCATTATGAATTTTGCTCTCCGGTTGACGTAAGCGGAAATTAGAAGTTCATACAGTGAGAAATATACAGTACATATGAACTATATAATTGCTTGATTGTCAATCTCATTCATCTACTCTTCACAGAAGTCTGATACAGAGACATAACAGTGCTAATTATGTCCCAACTTTTTCAAGATGTCTAAGTAATTTCTGCATAATCTCCGTATTTAATAGTGAAAAATAGCGAAGAGCGAGGTTATATGACCTCACTAAATACCGATCAACTAGTACATTTCTCAGGAAAACTGAATTATGACACATCCTTTTGATTTAGAAATCGCAGATTTAGAAGCTTTAAATCTGGAGACTCAAGAACTAACTGATGAAGAAGCTAATCAAGTGACAGGTGGATTGAAACCTATCTTCACAACTCTAGCTTTAGGTGAAGAAGGTGGAGATTTTACTACCCTAGCGGTGGGTGAAGAAGGCGGCGATGTTACGACCCTAGCTTTAGGCGAAGAAGGCGGCTGTACAAAATAATCAGCGATTACGCTTTACAGTCATTTGGTTTACTGTTGACAGTTAATTGTTAACAGTAAACCAGAAAAGCGGATTAAAACATATTTGCCAAATATCAAATTCCAGCCTCATTTTCAAAGATGGAATGCAGCATATTTTCAACTTGTTATTAAACAATGAATATTTTAATTTTAGGAAATACTAAAGATGTTCATGCAGTTGCTATAAAACAGGCAATTACAGAAGCAGGTGCAACAGCATATTATTTAGATACGTCACTTTTCCCTACACATTTAAAACTATCTTGGCAGCCAGGAACAACAAATGGATCATTACGACTGCCTTCAGGACGGTTATTAAAAATAACAGATATACATAGTGTTTATTGGCGGACGTTTTCTGGTGTGAATGTGCCATCTTTACAAGATGAACAGCAGCAGAGAATTGCTACTAATGATTCAATGGGTGCATTGCGATCGCTCATGCAAGCGTGTCCGGCTCACTGGGTAAATTCTTGGCAAGCATACCAGCTGCATAAGGAAAAACCTCTACAATTAAGCATGGTCAAAAGTGTCGGAGTGACAATTCCCAAAACTCTGATTAGTAATGATCAAGACGAAATTATTCAATTTACTAATTCTTTAGATAAAGCTATTTTTAAACCAGTCTATGGCGGCGCACATACTAAGACTGTGACACCAGCACATTTAGAACCGCAACGATTAGAATTAGCCTTGCGTCTGTCTCCAGTGACAATCCAAGAATATATTCCTGGTACTAATATTCGTAGTTATGTAATTGGCGATGCAATTTACAGTGCGGAAATCCGTTCTAGTCAATTAGATTTTCGGGAAGATAGGGAAGCTGAGTTAATCCCAGTAGAGTTACCTGCTTCAATTCAGCAACAATGTTTAGATATTGCTAAAGTATTGATGTTAGAGTGGACAGCCATAGATTGGCGTTTAAAACCCAATGGTGAATATGTTTTTCTCGAAGCTAATCCTAGTCCCATGTTTTTACATTTTGAAAACCAAACAGGTTTTCCCATAACTCAAAAATTAGTGCAGTTATTAATGAAGTAGTAATTCAGAAAGTTTGTAGTAAAGACTTTAGTCCTAATTGTAGTGAGCATTTTAGTGCTGACTGCAAACGAAATACCCTAGCGTGGAAAAACTTACTAGAGAAGAGTGGAAAGTAATATTACTTTAGTTCAAGTAAAAAATATTTTTTTAATACTTAAGAAAAATTTAGCGTTCGATCTCTAGGTCGAGTTATCCCACAAAATCGCATTGCTTCCGTCGTTCACCTTGTTGTATATGCCCATATCTCAAACTTTGCTGGGGATGATAACTCTGTTTCCAACGAACCGTAATGTTCAACACAAAACTCTTCAAACTCGCTTATGGCATGGGGAAATATCTCATCCGATAGCAGCCAACATAAACCATAGGCGCGTGATTTAAAAAAGCCGAGGAGTTCTCTCACGGTGTTGCTGACTGTCCACTCTTTGGCGATTACATAGTTTGACCGATAACCTTTACTGTGAAAATAGTCTTCAAGGTTGATTTCTTCGATTACTTTCTTGACCTGTTTTGATGTTTTTTCCACTTCGTATTTAGCTAAAATAGTTCTAAAATAACGCTCAAATTCCATACGTGCAGGTGGAGTAATCCATTGAGCATTGAGATAAAAACCTTGTGGTTTCAATACGCGATCAACTTCATCCAGAAACATTTTCTGATTTAAAACGCCGTGAATCATGTGAACAGTTAACACAACGTCAAAACTCTGATCTGGGAAAGGAAATTGAGAAGCATCTGCATGAATCAGCTTTAGATTTTGAGGAATGTTGTGCAGTTTTTGCCTGAATTGGTCAAGCATTGGTTGAGAAACATCAATTCCAGTTACAGAATAGCCGCGTTTGACGAAAGGAAGAACATTCAAACCCGTACCCACACCAGGTTCTAAAAAGGATGTCTCAGGAATTGCATCTACTAATTCAAGAATAAAATCTGCAACTTCCTCGGCGACGGATGTTGTTAACCAACGGGTTTGGTCATAAATGTGAGCAATGTTATCGTAATAAGTACGTTTTACCATTTTACTGGAATATAATTATACCTATTTTATCTATATCGCTGTAGCTCACAGAATATCACATTGTCACTAGATGGCTAACTTTATACTGTTTAGTTTTTTCCAAAGGTTCATTTTCTCCTGAAGAAAAAGCAGTTATCACATGACCACTTGGAGTAGGTATACTTCTGGTCTTTTTAAGCAGTTGTGCTAGGTGATATTAGCGATTGATGGGATGCAGCCAGAAATTGGACATGAGGTATTATGGGTAATTCGAGATTGTTTATCAGGAGAAATTTTACTTGCTACAACTACACCCAAAAACTTTAAAATATTCAAAGTGTATTAAAAATCGTAAATCGTAATAAATATTTATGCCTCCCCGTTGGCCTCGTAAACCCGATCGCAATGATCCTGACTTCCGCAAGTTAGACGATCGCATGAATTTCGCCGTTCATGTAGCCGTTGCTGCTACGATTAATTCCGGTTTATGGTTCTTCCATAACTTGACAGCCGCGACTTGGGATTGGCTGCCGTTATTCACTTCTGCTTGGGTTGTAGTATTGTTAGGGCATCTAATTTACATTGCCGCGATCGCAAATTACTCACCCACCCCCCCCAAATCCACCTGAAGAGAGACTACTTAAGCTAGGGCGATTGTAACCTGTGGTGGTGTATTTGCCTGATTAATTGCGCGATAATGTTAATTAGTCTGAGACCCCGCGCTCTTTTTGGATCTGGAGTGATTTATATGGCTAAGACTAACACCACAGAGTTACTAGAAGCCCTGGCGGCTGAAATCGGTGACAATATTTACATAGATATTGCGAAATGGCATCTCTATCTATCTAATGCCAAACTGCACACCACTGTTGCTGAACAATTGTATCCTCTGATTACTTCCAACACAGTCACCGAAGACCGAGTTATACAGGTATTAGAATCTATTCCAGTGAAGATTGGCGGCGGTAGAAGAGAACTGCCTTTGATAGATTTATTACCACTACAATGTCAGGTTAACTTAGTAGATATTTTAGAAAGATACCAACGAGAGATATAATAATAGTATAGGCAGGCAATTGTAGACACAATTTGATTGGCAAGCATTACTCCAAATGTTTTATAAATAAGATTTTCGCAAGCTGAGTTGCCTGCTTCAGCTACTTGTATTATCTTCAAAAATTTTCACAAGAATTAAATCGCCAGTTAACGCAGATCAATTACATTTATCTCTGTGTTTGTTTGTTGCTTGGATATTTGGCGATCGCTACAAATATAGTTGCAATGAGAGGAGGTAGTGAGATGTTTCTACAAATCAAAAATAGTACTGATTTGATTAAAATTCTTGATCTTCAAGAGTTAATTGATCCCAGTCTGGATATAGTTCATGGTCAAGACCAAGAAGGTCAAGAAGAACAAGAACCAGATACTTTTAAAAAAGCCAATCTTGTCTTCCCTTCGGGTGAAAGTTTACCACGCTGCTGGCTAGATGCAAATTACAGAATGGCTAAAGCTTCTTGAATCAAAAAGGGTGTGGGGGTGTAAGGGTGTAGGGGAGAAATAGATTTTCTTATCTCCCCTACTCACTAGTCAGGATTCAGCACTTAGTTTAGTTTCAGTTTGGGGAGAAATTGCTTTTGTAATCCACACTGTGAAAATGTGTGATAGCACTCCTAAAGGGCCAGCAAATAAACATAGGATGAGAGAATGAATTGTCCACATCCCAGTTTTCTGTCCTTCCCAATAGATAAATCTACCGACAAATAAATCCATCACTAAAAAATGAATCCAACCCGTCGCCGCCGCGTTTTCATCAGCAAAGAATCGAGCAATATCTGCTAGTTGGGGATTAGATAAAGCTTGAGCATTCTCTGGGGTAATACTAGTCACAAATAAATATAAATATGCCCCAGCTAAAGGTAAAAATGGAATATATGATTCCATGACTCGCCGTGTTACTTTCCAATTAGGCAGAAGTATCATTAATGCCCAAAAAGGCAAGACGAAAACATTAGCAACATTGAATAATTGCGCGATGTTCATAATAATATATGACGATTTTTGCAGTCGTTAAGAGTCAACAGTCAACAATTGTGATTCGATCTCTGTGGAGTTTAAATCACGACCAATAAACACTAAGCGGGTTTGTCGTGCTTCTGTTGGTTGCCAGGGACGATCATAAAACTTTTCAAAACGTTTTCCTACACCTTGCATCACTAGGCGCATCGATTTATTCGGAACAGCGACAAAGCCTTTAATACGGTAAATTTCTTGTTGGTATGCTAGTGCTTCTAGTTGCTGTTGCAGTTTTTCAGGGTCGAAAGTACGGTCTAAAATAACGTGTGTGGAGTTGATTTCGTCGTCATGGTCGTGGTCTTCTTCGGTGTCATGATGACTGGGACGACTATCTAAATTATCTTCAACAGCAGCTTCCCATCCTAATAATATAGATGGGTCGAGTTGACCGCGATCGCTCTCTACCATTTTTACCACTCGCGGTAATTCTTGCTTAACTAATTCCTCAACTTGTGATTTTGTCGCATCATCAACTAAATCAGTTTTGCTTAACACTACCAAATCTGCACAAGCTAATTGGTCTTCAAACAATTCCTGTAATGGTGTTTCATGTTCTAGGCTATCATCGGCTTGACGTTGGAGTGCGATCGCTTCCAAATCGCTAGCAAAAGTTCCAGCTGCAACAGCTGCACAATCTACCACTGTCACCACTGCATCGACTGTAGCAGCGTTGCGAATTTCTTGCCAGCGAAAGGCTTTGACAAGAGGTTTAGGTAAAGCTAATCCAGAGGTTTCAATCACAATGCAGTCAATACTATCCCGGCGTTTGATTAACTCCTGCATTGTCGGATAAAATTCTTCTTGGACTGTACAGCAGAGACAGCCATTAGTTAATTCAAAAATATTATTTCCGTCCGCTTCATCTTCCGGGCAAATTTGACAGGACTTCAACAACTCACCATCAATACCGAGTTCCCCAAATTCGTTGACTAAAACTGCAATACGGCGACCTTGGTTATTTTGTAGGAGGTGGCGAATTAGGCTGGTTTTACCACTACCTAAAAAGCCTGTAATCACGGTGACGGGAATTTTTGTAGCCATTCTAATCAATTCAAAATTCAAAATTTCAGAACGACGATTTTTAAACCGTCTCAGAGAGTGTTTGAAAAGTATTATTGCTAACATCAAAATCTTAAAAACCTAACCCCCCTAGCCCTAGGGCTGATTCTTTGTAGCCAGAGAAAATTTAGGAATCCAATACTTTTGTTCCTTGATTATTTTGTTTCGCTAAGTAGGCTACGCAGAAATTAGGAGTCTGATTTTTCTCTGTAGAACATGAATTAGCCCTACCCCTAGCCCCCCTTCCCTACGAGGGAATGGGTGTTTCAAAGCCTCTCTCTGTTTCGGCTACGGTGTACACACAAGTCTGATCACCTTACCCCGTATCGTTTTGATCCCCCTAAATCCACGCCACTTGCTTTAAGCCGGGAAACCCGACGACACTTGCTACAAGTCGGCAAAGCCGCCCAACGCAGTGTCTCCCCAACGCAGTAGATCCCATTAAAAAAGGGGAATTTGATTCTTGTTCCCCCTTTTTTAAGGGGGGTTAGGGGGGATCAAAACGTTGTCGGGCTAGGTTATTAGACTTGTGTGTACACTGTAGCCCTCACGCGGATAGAGGTTGGGAGAGGAGTTATTGGTATACTTTTCGACTTTTTAAACATCCTCTAAGTGGGTTGTGCTTGTCTGGTTCTTTCTTAATATATATGACTTACGCATTGTTTTTCTTCTCCAGACACGAGGATGGGATGAAAAAGTGTTTTAGTGCTGACTATGCCATATTATTGGGTTTTTGTCTCCTGGCGAAGAAATTAAAACGCTAAATTTCTGAAACAGACAGGTAATTGCTAAGTGGTTTCCGTACCGTTACTGAGCTTTCAAGATAGACTTCTAGAGAGTAAGCTGCAACTAACCTGAAATTTTGGGTTGTTAATTTCCGTTTTCCTGTCGAAAATGAAGATGTTTAAAAATCTTCTAAATGCAAACGGATGATACTACATGGTCAGAATGCTCAAAAAACTGCGTCACCAAGAGTCCGCCAAACCACGTAGAGATGAATTTTATCACTACCCAGGTACTGTACCAGGAACAATCATCATTGATGCAGATGCTCCACCACCAACGATTTTTTTGATTGACTACAACCACACTAATTTTATTCGCCAACAAGTAGCTACCCCAGAAGAATGTATTCCCTATCTCGACCAAGAATCTGTTTCTTGGGTAGATGTTCAGGGTTTAGGTAATCAAGAAATCTTAGAACAAATGGGGCAAGTTTTTGAATTACCTCTTCTGGTTTTAGAAGACGTGGTCAATGTATCTGAGCGTCCTAAGGTTGAAGACTATGACGACCAGCTACTATTTATTGCACGGATGGTAGTTCCGAAAGAAAGAACATACGGTTTTTACAGTGAACAAGTAAGTTTAATTTTAGGGAAACACTACCTACTAACCGTCCAAGAAGAACCAGAACATGATTGTTTTGAGGGGGTAAGGTTAAGAATTGAAAAAGGTAAAGGGACTATTCGTCGGCAAGGAGCAGATTATTTAGCTTATGCTTTACTAGATGCTATTGTTGATGGTTTTTTCCCCGTTTTGGAGCTTTACGGGGAACAACTAGAAGATTTAGAGGAAGAAGTTATAGCCAAACCTACCCGCAAAACCCTACAGAAAATTTATCAACTGCGGCGAGAATTACTGCAACTACGCCGTGCTATCTGGCCACAACGGGATGCAATTAATGCTTTAATACGCGATCGCAGTGACTTAATTAGTGAAGAAGTACAAATTTATTTAAGAGATTGCTACGACCACGCAGTCCAAGTGATGGATATGGTAGAAACTTACCGAGAGCTAGCATCTGGCTTGATGGATGTGTACCTCTCAGCTGTCGGTAACAAAATGAATGAAGTCATGAAACTACTCACAGTAGTTTCGTCCATCTTTATTCCCCTAACTTTTATTGCAGGTATCTATGGTATGAATTTCAATACCGACAAATCACCATATAATATGCCGGAACTGAATTGGTATTGGGGTTATCCACTTTGTCTAGCAGTCATGGGATTAATTGGTTTTGGTTTATTATTTTTATTCTGGCGGCGGGGTTGGCTAGAAAATTCTACAAGCATTAAGCGTGAGTAAAGGAGGAACTGAGGATTGGGGACTAGGATTTTATTCAGCACACTGCTCACCCCCCACTCCACTAACAGCACTTTCCACTCAGGAGGTAATTTTTTCCATAGAAAAAATATTATAGAAAATAGGAATTATCAATTATGGCTACAACTAACGACCAAAATTTAGTGGTATTAACTATTTATATTATCGGTGTTGCTTACGTCTTTAATTTAATGGTTGAATCCATCGATGATCGCATTAAATATGAGTTTAAAAAGGGAGATGTAGATGAGAAACTTAAAGAGCAAGGTCTAGCAGACAAAATTAGCGTTAATTTTAAATTGAAACCCTCAGAGCCAATAGACGAACTCAAAGAACTGTCAATGACAGTTGAGAATAAATCTGATGATTTAGCAATCTATGTAGACTGGGACAATAGCTCTTTAATCATCAATAATAAATCATGCCGAGTCATCAGAAAATCACCAGACTTAACCCGTGATTTAGCTATATCCCAAAGTCCGAGTTTAATTGTTCCCAAAAAGACATTGACAGAGACAATCACTGCCGAAGATTTATTTGAGCGCGATAAAGATACTGGTATTTATACAGTGAAAAAACCACTACTGAATATCAGTGGTTTACAAAAAGGTGGGCCACCACAGAAAAAAATGTATAGCGACTTCATGAATAGAGGTAAAGAGTTAGGATTTTCGCTACAACTTGTTCTCCGCCTATCCGAAATCAGAGCGGGTTTAGCTCCTGGTGCAGAATATCCCCCCATCTGCATTATTGATTGTCCCTTCACCGTCAGAAAATTACCGTGGACTTACGCCTTACCCTGGAATAAAAAGAAATAACTAAACAGCACAGATGCTATCATCCGAGATTAAACTGTAACTAGGGAGAGAGTAGGCGTAGGCGGTTGCAGATCAGTGAACACTGGTTTGAGGAAAGTCCGGACTCCCCAAAGACCAGACTTGCTGGATAACGTCCAGTGCGAGCGATCGTGAGGATAGTGCCACAGAAAAATACCGCCAGGGTGAAAGACTAGGGACTGGGACTGGGTACTGGATAAGAAATTGCCCAAACCCTAATCCCCAATCCCCAATCCCCAATCTCTGGTAAGGGTGCAAAGGTGTGGTAAGAGCGCACCAGCAACGTCGAGAGGCGTTGGCTCGGTAAACCCCGGTTGGGAGCAAGGCCGTAGGAACTATGGTTGGTCTTTTACCAGTTCCGCTGTAAAAGAGCCGCTAGAGGCGTTTGGTAACAAACGTCCCAGATAGATAACCGCCCTCATGTAGAGCAATCTACATAGAGAACAGAACCCGGCTTACTACCGACTCTCTCCTCTTTTAGTCAATGGTCAATCGTCATTAGTCAATAGTCCATAGTCTATAGAAACAGAAACGACTATCAACTGTTGATTCATGACTAGATGTGTTGTGAAATCAAGGGATGATGTTTATGGCATAAGTTGGGAATAATTCCCATCAACATCATCCCATTTGCCATACAACACCATGATTCACAACTCATAACTGTGAAATATCAATCCATGACCATTGACTATTGACTATCGACTGTTGACTATTGACTATCGACTAATAACTAATGAGCCTTGTTTATCCACGCCGTCAGCGACAACTTGAAAGTTTAATCAGAAAGTTGGGTTTGCCAACTACTGCGCCAATTAAGTGGCAATTGTTAGACTTAGCTTTAACTCATCCTACAGTTTCCGATTCAGCTAATTATGAACAACTAGAGTTTGTTGGTGATGCAGTGGTGCGATTAGCAGCGGCGGTGGTTTTGTGGGAAACTTATCCTGATGGCCAAGTGGGAGATTTTGCGGCGATTCGTTCTGTGTTGGTGAGCGATCGCATCCTCGCCCAATTAGCGAGAGAATATGGTCTAGAGTTACATTTACTGGTTGCTGGTAGTGCCACCAGTGATAAAGTTGGTCAAGAATCACGACTAGCAGATGCTTTTGAAGCTGTTTTAGGTGCGCTTTACCTCAGCACCAATAATTTAGAATTGATTCGACCCTGGCTAGACCCCCATTTTCGCCAACTAGCAGCAGAAATTCGCCTTGACCCCGCCAGACTTAACTACAAAGCCGCTCTCCAAGAGTGGACACAAGCCCAATTCAAAGTTTTACCAGAATATCGAGTTGTGGAAGTTAATCAAGCTAACCGCACTCAAGAACGCTTTATGGCAGAAGTCTGGTTGTATGATAAGAAACTAGGTGAAGGCAAAGGACGCTCCATCAAAGCCGCCGAACAAGCAGCTGCTAAAGTAGCATTTTTAGCAGTTAGCCCCCAGGAAGATACTGTTTGAATTAGGGTGTAGGGGTGTAAGGGTATAGGGGTGTAGGGGTGTAAGGGTATAGGGGTGTAGGCGAAAAAACAGTGTTTCTGTGATTAGCTAAATTTTCAATTTTGAATTCCGTTTCAGGGGTTGACGTTTGATAGTTTACCCATGAACATTGTACAGACGTGATGAATCGCGTCTGTACCAAATAATGACTAATGACTAATGATTGACATTGCTGTTATTGGGGTTGGACGTTGGGGAGTGCATCTACTGCGGAATTTTTTAGCACTACCTCAAGTAAATGTCGTGGCGGTAGTAGATCCGCACGCAGATAGATTGGCGGTAGTGAAGCAGCAGTTTAATTTAGATGAAAATGTCTTATTTACTACACATTGGCAAGATTTACAGCAATTACCAGGATTAACAGCAGTAGCGATCGCCACTCCTGCAACTACCCATTATGCTCTAGTTCAAGACGCTCTCAATTGGGGTTGTCACGTTTTAGTAGAAAAACCCTTAACTCTCGACCCTGTAGAATGTCGGGAACTTTGCCAATTGGCAGAGCAGAAACAATTAATACTCATGGTTGACCACACCTATTTATTCCACCCAGCTGTTGAGGGAGCGAAAGCTGTAGTACGAGCAGGTAAATTAGGTGATTTACGTTATGGCTATGCAGCACGTACCCATTTAGGCCCTGTCCGCCAAGATGTTGATGCACTGTGGGATTTAGCCATTCATGATATTGCTATTTTCAACAACTGGTTAGGTCAAATCCCCACCAGCGTACAGGCTACGGGTAAGGTGTGGCTACAAGGTGAAGGAAATAAAGAAATCAACCACTTCCCATCAGGTTTAGCTGATTTAGTCTGGGCAACACTCACATACCCAGATGGTTTTCAAGCCTATATTCATTTGTGCTGGTTAAACCCTGATAAGCAACGTCGGTTAGCCGTCGTAGGTAGTCTTGGTACTTTAGTATTTGATGAAATGTCACCATCATCACCCTTAACTCTGCTACATGGTGAATTTGAACGTCAAGAAAATCTATTTTTACCAGTAAATCAAAACCAAGAGGTAGTGGAATTAGAGAAAGGAGAACCCTTAAAGAGAGTGTGCAGCACTTTTGTCACCTCTATCCTGAAAAATACCCCACCCGAAATTTCATCAGGTTGGGTAGGTACAGAGCTAGTCAAAATTCTCTTTGCACTCACAACTTCTCTCAATCAAGGAGGTCAATCAATTTCCCTCTAAAATCTTTGACCATATCCCTGCATACCTCCGCACCACTTTTCGTTCAAATTTCACCCCTCAATTCCCTTCAGTTTTACTTTTGAACAGGTTGAGGAGTTAATTGAGATTGATTAGGTTTATACACCCCATTTCCATGAAGCAGAGTTGGTTCTGTGTGTGGAGCATAAGAAGTTTCACAAGTAACTTCTAGAGTTTCTGAATTTTCCTCTGCTATTGGTGTCAGTTTTGCTCTCTCAATTATAGGTAAAGTAATTTTCACTGTAGTGCCTTGATTCAGACCCGCACTTGCTAGTGTGATCGTACCTCCCATAAGTTCAATTAAGTTACGGGAAATTGCTAGACCCAAGCCTGTACCTTCACATTTGCGCGTGTTGTTACCGTCCACCATCACATAGGGACGAAATAGTTTTTGTTGTTGAGATGGTTCAATTCCCAAACCTGTATCTGTGATAGCGACAGTAACTTGAGATTGACCACAACTGTAATGCAAAGATGTCGAAATGGTGATCCCACCTGCGTCAGTAAACTTAGTAGCGTTGCCGATAATATTGATTAATACTTGTTTGAGTTTTGCCGCATCTGCTTTGACTGGAATGGGTTCAGTCCCTAAATTGGTTTTTAGCTGCAAACCTTTGTGTTGAACGTTGACTGATTGTAAATTGATCACTTCCAGCAAGATTTGTCTAAAATCTAGTGGTTCTGTAACTACAGAAAGTTTACCTGCTTCAATTCGGGAAATATCTAGTAAATCGTTGATAATTCCTAGGAGGTGAATAGCTGTTTCATCAGCACGTTCTAGAAATTCGAGTTCTTCTTCCCGACTGTCACACATATCATCTTTAACAAAGCGTATGGAGTTGATGATGATATTCAGAGGATTGCGTAATTCGTGAGAAGTTGTGGCTAAGAATTGACTTTTAATTTGATTGGCAGTTTTGGCTTCTTTCCAAGCAGTTTCTATCTCTTCCGACCAAGCTTTGAGCCGATAAACCATTTGGTCTAGGGCTTGTGATAGCTGATTAAACTCACGAATTTGGAAGTTATGCGGGACTGGATTTGCTGCGTGATGACTGTGAATATTTAAGGCGTAGTCTCGTAATGCTTCGACGGGACTAGCTAAGTAGGGAGCTAAATACAACGATGCCAATAAGCTAGCACCAATTAAGCCCACGGTTAAAACAATCAAAATCAGTTTGATTTCTTCTAAACCTAATAGGGCATTATCTACGGTTGTAACTGCTAGAACTACCCATTTTCGTGGTTTTTGTGTAGTGATAGGGTCATTAATAGCCGTATAACCGGCAACTAACTCTTTACCATCACGAAAATAGAAGTTGATGGACTCGTTTTTGCCAGCGATCGCATTTTTGACAATGCTTTTGAGTTGGGGCGCATCTGGATGTTCTCTAATATTGCTTCCTACTAAGTCGGCTAAGGGGTGCGCTAATATCGTCCCATCTTCAGCAATCACTAGGGTTGAACCTGAGAGTGAACCGGCTTGAGGTTTCGTTTGTTCATATAATGCTGATTGCAAACTCAACGCATACCGTAATTCACCAGAACCATTGTCAACAGGTGTAGAGAGGACTAACTCTAATTGTTGACGCGGATTTCTGGTGCTAGTAGTTCCTGGCTTTGGTGGTGGAACGGTTCTGATTTCTACCCCATCACTGGGAAAAGGTAACGTAATTTTGGCGATCGCTTGATTACCGCAGCTACTAGCAACAACATCACCACTCTGCACATTAGTTAATTGCAAGCACTCGACGTATTTAGGTAATTGTTGCGTCAATTGGGTGAGAAATGCTTGAATTTCCTTTGGCGATCCCGAATGCACAACTGTCGTACGACTAGCAATTAATAAACTCGTTTTCAAATTAGCGATCGCATTGACAATTTTCTCCCCTTTGAGTACAGCACTATCTGTCAAATTTTGACGCGCAGTTCTCAACAAACTAGAACGTGCCTTATTCAACGCTGCTATTTGTCCAATAAATAAAACAGGCACAAACAGCAACAAAATTCTTGTTACTAAAATACGTCTAAAGGATGATTGACGGGGATTAGCCATCGAGCGTCTCACTTCACAACTGCAAAACCACAACAGCCCAGATATGCAAATAAACTAACTAAAGGAGACATTTTATGAATTTATCCACAATTTGTAATCAGCCCCCAAAGTTATCAAAGATTGAATCCCTAAAAAGCAATGTGCTATACCAAAAATTGTAGTGGGTAGATGTGAGATGGACTTGTGCTGCATATTAATCAAGTATCGCCGGGGAGAATTTCAAATCAACAGTGAAAACTTTATTTTTAATGAACCGTGCAATGATGCTGTAGTTTCCTACTCGGTAGGGATATGATATTTTGATTTCTGCCATCATGTACTAGTAAGTCAAATAACTCCACCAGCAACCCAACCCAATGGTGCAACATCGTCCGCATACGACAGTAGTTTTAGCCATGAGTGCAGATGGCAAAATAACAGATTTTCAGCGATCTCCTGCCCGATTTGGCTCAAATACAGATAGAACACACTTAGAACAACAGATTGCTGCTGCTGACGCTGTATTGTTGGGTGCAGGCACACTTCGTGCTTACGGTACAACAATGACCATATCACAGCCGACGCTCCTAAAACATCGACAGCAAGAGGGCAAACCTACCCAGCCGATTCATATAGTTACTACACACTCTGGTCAAATCAATCCGGAAATTCGGTTTTTTCAGCAATCAATCAAACGCTGGTTACTGACAACGACAACAGGCGCACAAATTTGGCAAGATAAACCAGATTTTGACCAGATTTTAGTTTTTACAACACCAACAGAAAAAATTGACTTCATCGCCGCTTTACGACAATTAGCTTCTTTACATATAACACGCTTGGCAGTTTTGGGTGGAGGAGCATTAGTAGCTTCTATGCTGGAGTCAGATTTAATCGATGAATTATGGCTGACTATTTGTCCATTAATTTTAGGCGGTCAGACTGCACCCACACCAGTGGATGGACAAGGATTCATGTCACAATTAGCTCCTCGGTTGCAACTTCTAGAAGTGAAAACCATTGACCAAGAAGTTTTTCTCCATTATCGCCTGCAACGATAACGTAGATTAGATTACGCTATTGATTGGGCATTGGGGTAAATCTACCTTCTCCCCCATTCCCCATTCCTTATTCCCCATTCCCTATTCCCCATTCCCCAACAATGGTAGAACAACTCAAGCCGCGTTATTCTAGCGTTTGGATCAACAAGATTGCCGAAGTACCCCAAGATGCTTGGGATGCTTTAGCTTTACCACTCAAAACTCCTTTTTTAGAGTGGGATTGGTTGCATAATCTGGAAAATTCCCAAAGTGCTACAGCGAAAACTGGTTGGCTACCAAACCACTTGACCCTGTGGCGAGACAGAACGCTGATTGCTGTTGCTGTTTTGTATCTCAAAGGTCATAGTTATGGCGAATTTGTGTTTGACCACCAGTGGGCAGAGCTAGCGGAACGTATAGGTGTACAGTATTACCCGAAACTTTTGGGTATGACTCCATTTACCCCCGCGGAAGGCTATCGCTTTTTAATTGCACCTGGGGAAGATGAGGAAGAAATTACAGCAATGATGATACATGAAATTGATGCTTTTTGTATCAAAAATCGCATTTCAAGCTGTCATTTTCTCTATGTAGATCCCGAATGGCGACCAGTGTTGACACAAACAGGTTTTACCCCTTGGTTACACCATAGTTATATTTGGGAAAATAACGGATTTCAATCTTTCGATGATTATTTGGCAGTGTTTAATGCTAACCAGCGTCGGAATATTAAGCGAGAACGCAAAGCTGTAGAAAAAGTTGGGTTAAAATTACAACCTATAACTGGTGATGATATTTCTAAATGTTTGTTTCCGTTGATGTACCAGTTTTATGCTGACACCTGTGATAAGTTTGGCTGGTGGGGCAGTAAATATTTAACTAAACAGTTTTTTGAGCAATTACACGATAATTATCGCCAGCGTGTGGTATTTTTCCCGGCTTATAGCGAACAAGATGAACGTCATCCTGTGGGTATGTCTTTTTGTCTGTTTAAAGGCGATAGATTATATGGACGCTATTGGGGGAGCTTTCAAGAAATAGATTGCTTACATTTTGATGCTTGCTATTATGCACCGATTGAGTGGGCGATCGCTAACGGCATTCAATCATTCGATCCAGGTGCAGGTGGACGACATAAAAAACGCCGTGGCTTTCCTGCTATGGCTAATTACAGTTTGCATAGGTTTTATAATGGTCGGCTGGCACAGATTTTACTTCCCTATATTCGGGAAGTGAACCAACTAGAACAGCAGGAAATTGAGGCGATTAATGCAGAGTTACCTTTTAGTAAACAAAATCGATAAAACTGGTAATTGCTGATTGATAACTGTTAGCTGAGAAAGATTTACACTTGGTATGTAGTGTAAAAACTCTGAATACATAAATTTAGTTTTGAGATCGATTATGGATTTGATACTAGAAGATTTGGCAGCAATTGATAACAGACTTTCTCAGCGTCACATTGAACTTGACCCCTATGGATATTTCATTATCTATGTCGATAGATCAGAGGGGTTAATCTATGCCAAACATTTTACAAACGTCATTGATGACCGTGGTTTAGCTATAGATCCAGAAACAGGAAAAGTAATTCCGGCTAAAGGGAAAGTGGAACGCACCCACACAACAGTGTTTAGCGGTAGAACTGCAAAGGAGTTATGTGTGCGAATTTTTGAGGAAACTCAGCCCTGTCCTGTCAGTCAGCTAGACCACGCAGCTTATTTAGGTCGTGAATTTGTCCGTGCTGAAGTGGCTTTAGTCACAGGGCAAGAGTATATCCAAGATTAGGGCAAAAATAAGGCAAAAATAAAAAGGCAGAAGTAAAAGCAATCTATTTTTGCCTTTTGACTTTTGACTTTATTTACCCTTCTGACGATGGTTGAATTGCCAGATAGATATAGTACGTCGCCATTGGAATAATTGTGGCCGCGATTAAAAGTCCTACTACCCAAGCGGTGGCGTTACCTTGATCGGTTTCTTCGGCTTTTTTGAAAGTGCCTTCTACCTGTACTTTGTCGATAATTTGGGGAGGGCCGGGATCAGGTTCACCTGAGAGGACTGCAACTAAGCGATCGCTCGCATCCAAAAATGCCTGATTATATTTATTACCATCTCGCAATGGTGCAGCTAATGTTTCTTCAGCTACACTCTTTGCAATCTCATCTGTAAGTAGAGATTTAACTTGCTCCCCAGAAACAATTGCTGTACCGTTAGTCACTGTATCCAGAAATAACAAAGTTTGATTGGCTTTGGCTTCTGGAGTTGGAAACCATTGATCAAACAGTGCTTTAGCAAAGCTGTCTGGAGTTTCTCCATAATCTAAGCGGCGAATGGTCACAAATCTAACTTCGTTACCAGTTTTCTTGGCCAAGTCATCGAAGGTGCTGCTAATCTGACCTTCATTGATACGGCTGATAACTTCGCCTTGATCTACAACCCAGGTAGAGTCACCTGCTGTCAAATTTGGTATCTGATACACACCCGTAGCTGATGCAGAGGTAGCAAACAACGAAGAAGCTAAAATCACCGTCAGCACAGGTAAAATCAGCCTAATAAAAACTTGGTTGAGTAGCTGTTTCATTTAATAATCCTATAATACCGACTAGCACCAAAAATACTATACAACTAATGTCAAAATCACCTGTGACAAGGATTAATCTGATAATTGCCTAGTCAGTTAACCTGCTGCTCCCAAGATTTGATTATCTTTCAGTCTATTGGAAGAAATCCATCTTTGCACCGTTCTCTGATGTTAGTTGACCTTAAACCGTGACCTGTTTGCCTTTTATAAAGCCAGTTTGGGTTACACTTGGTTTTGATTTTTGTTTAAGTAAGATTAATTTAATTTAAATAGCTAATGGTTAAGCATTAGCTATTTTTTGGCTTAATTGTCAACTAAAAAGTACAGGCGATCGCTAACTCTGCGTGTTGGAGCAATGTATTTTTATCTAGCATTTCTACATCATATTGAGGCGTAGTTGCTAATAGTTTTTCGATTCTGTTTCTAGCAGTTTCTACTACAGATTCAGCCAAGCTACCCTGATTTAAAGCCTCCGCAAAATCAGCCGCGATTTGATAAGTGTGTTCCATAGATGATGAATGAATATTACGTGACACAATAAATAAATCACACCCAGCATTAAATGCTCGCGCCACCGTTCCCTTTTGAGTAAACATATCTGAGATAGCTTTCATATCTAAGTCATCAGATACAACCACGCCCCCAAATCCCAATTCTTCACGCAGTATAGTTTTGAGAATAGCTGGTGAGAGTGTCGCAGGCCAATCAGGATCTATTTGGGGAAAAAGAATATGAGCCGTCATCATAATCGGAATTTGTGCCTCAATCAAAGCCTGAAATGGGATTAATTCTCGCCTCCGTAAGTCTTCAAGAGAGAGATTGAGGATTGGTAATTCCAGATGCGAATCTTTACTAGTATCTCCATGTCCAGGAAAATGTTTGGCAGAACCGACAATTCCTGCCGCTTTGAGTCCTTGATAATACTCACAGACAGCTTCAACCGTAGCTTCAGGGGTATTACTAAAAGCGCGGAATCCAATCACCGGATTTTGGGGATTGGAGTAAATATCTGCTACAGGGGCCCAAGATAAATTAATTCCCAAAGATTTTAATTCTATACCTGTAGCTTGAGCTACTTTCCGTGAGTGCGATCGCAGCAACACAGCATGGGGAAACCTAGTAATTGGTAAAGGTGTGCGAACGACCCTTCCACCTTCATGATCTAATGTAAAAAACATCGAATCACGTCCAGCATATTCGTGTATTTGATGGTGCAAATCCCGAAAACTTTGCAGCCACACCTCATAGGGGACACCATCTAGAAAATTTTTTGCAAAAAAGATTACCCCTACAGGTTTTAATTCATGAAGAGCGCGCTTATCTTCATCACTTAAAGTAGTACCAGAAATACCCAGAATTAGGTGATTGCCAAATCTTTCTAACTGTTGTGAAACTGACATAATAAATAATTCAAAATATCCTAGGCGATCTTGCTACAAAATTCAAAATCAAGTACCTAGCCTTAGGCAGCATCCTGGCTAGATACTATACGCAAATTCACTTTAGCGTGGGAGTGTGGAAATATTCTTAAGTAGTAAGATAGAATTCGCGGGTAACAACTTGTTGTTGTGGAGTTGTGAGCAAGCAGAACAAGAACGTCAACGCGCAGATAATGCGTAGACGTTGAACGTCAACGCCAGGCAACACTTGCTGCGAAATTATAGGAACTAAGTATAAATCCAGATGTCGAGCAATTTCAGCTAGATTAGCACCGCCAGATTGCTTCCTACTGAGTACGCGAAATTGGCAAAACGAATCGCAAATTTGCATAACTGCCAAATGTAACAGATTGCAACGTATAATGAGAACGGCAAAACAATTAAGAAATATTGAAAAACAGTAGGTTTAAATGCGAGTAGCGATCGCGGGTGCTGGTTTAGCAGGACTTTCCTGCGCGAAATATCTCACAGACGCAGGTCACACTCCCATTGTCTTGGAAAGCCGGGACGTGTTGGGTGGTCTTGTCGCGGCGTGGAAAGACTCTGACGGCGACTGGTATGAAACTGGATTACACGCCTTCTTCGGTGCATATCCCAATATGCTCCAGTTGCTTAAGGAGTTAGGCATTGAAGACCGACTCCAGTGGAAAGAACATACACTGATTTTTAATCAACCAGACAAGCCAGGAACATACTCACGTTTTGATGTTCCCGATATTCCCTCTCCCTTCAACGTGATTGCGTCGATTCTTCGCAACAACGATATGTTGACTTGGGGACAAAAACTTCGCTTCGCCATAGGCTTAACTCCAGCCGTGGTGCGGGGTCAAAAGTATGTTGAGGAGATGGACAAGTACAGCTTCTTAGAATGGTTGGAAAGGCAAGGGATTGATGAGCGAGTATCAACCGATGTGTTTATCGCTGCTTCTAAAGCACTGACCTTTATCAATCCAGATGAAGTTTCTGCCACCATCCTCTTAACTGCACTCAATCGCTTTCTGCAAGAACGATATGGCTCGAAAATAGCATTTTTGGATGGTTCACCCACTGAAAGGCTATGCGCTCCCATCGTAGATCACATTACAGCAGGCGGTGGTGAAGTCCGTCTCAATGCACCAATCAAAGAGATTGTTCTCAATGAAGATGGCACTGTCAAGCACTTTGTCATCCGAGGACTTAATGGTGCAGCAGATTACATTGAAACTGCCGACTGTTACGTTGTTGCCACATCAGTAGATGTAGCTAAGGTGATACTACCAAAGCCTTGGCAGCAGATGGAATATTTCCAAAAGCTAGAAGGTTTAGAAGGAGTACCAGTAATTAACCTGCACTTATGGTTTGATCGGAAACTAACCGATATTGATCAGTTATTATTTTCGCGATCGCCCCTCCTCAGCGTTTATGCTGATATGAGCAACACTTGTCGTGAATATGCGAATCCTGATCGCTCCATGCTGGAATTAGTTCTAGCACCGGCAAAAGATTGGATTAGTAAATCTGATGAGGAAATTGTTGCTGCCACAATTGCAGAACTAGAAAAACTCTTCCCCGACCATTTTGGGGGAGAAAATCCAGCCAAGTTGCTGAAATCTCATGTAGTGAAAACGCCTCGTTCAGTTTACAAAGCGACCCCTGGTCGTCAACAGTACCGTCCCTCCCAAAAAACTCCCATTGCCAACTTCTTTCTAGCAGGGAGTTACACCATGCAACGCTATTTAGGCAGTATGGAAGGAGCTGTACTTTCTGGTAAGCTAACAGCGCAGGCGATCTGCGAATCACTGCCAGTGGCTAATGCCTCTAACCTGCAAACGCTAACCCGACCGCCTGCAACGAATGCTGCAACTGCCTGATTCCCCCCCGCGCATGAAAACGCTGGTCTCTGTAGACGAGTCCTACAAAATTTGTCGGCATCTCACAGCCAAGTACGCCAAAACCTTCTACTTGGGTACTTTGTTGATGAGTCCGGCAAAACGTCAAGCTATCTGGGCAATTTACGCTTGGTGTCGCCGTACCGATGAACTAGTAGACGGCCCTGCTGCTGCCATTACCACACCGGAAACCTTGGACTTATGGGAGCAACATCTAGAGTCAATTTTTGCGGGTCATCCCGTAGAAAACTATGATGTAGCTTTGGTAGATACCCTAAAACGCTTTGACCTAGACATTCAGCCCTTTCGGGATATGATTGCCGGTCAACGTATGGACTTATACCGTAGTCGTTATGAAACCTTTGAGGAATTATACCTCTACTGTTACCGCGTTGCTGGTACAGTCGGCTTGATGTCAACAGCCGTCATGGAAATAGACAGCACCGCTAACACAGCCCCGTGGTATCAGCGTAAACCACCATATATTCCCACAGAAGAAGCGATCGCTCTGGGAATTGCCAACCAACTGACTAACATATTGCGGGATGTAGGTGAAGATGCTAGGCGAGGACGGATTTATCTTCCCCTAGAAGACCTAGCAAAATTCAACTACACCGAACAAGACTTCTTTAACGGCGTAGTCGATGATCGTTGGCGGGCGTTAATGCGCTTTCAAATCGAAAGGGCGCGACAGTTCTATACCAAAGCTGAACAAGGTATCACCTACTTAGCACCAGACGCACGCTGGCCAGTCTGGGCAGCCTCCATGCTGTACGGACAAATATTAGATGTCATTGAACGCAACGATTACAATGTCTTTAATCAGCGTGCCTATGTCCCGCAATTGCAAAAGTTATGCACTCTACCCATAGCTTGGATGCGATCGCAAGTGTTATGAAAATTAGTCATTAGTCCACAGTCCACAGCCATGACTAAGTGACCAATGACTAATGACTATTGACTATTCACGAAATAACTGCTAACATTATTTTTCGTGACCGTGGAGAGGTGGCTGAGTGGTCGAAAGCGGCAGATTGCTAATCTGTTGTACGGCAGGCAACTCCGTACCGAGGGTTCGAATCCCTCCCTCTCCGTTTTCAGACAAATAGCAACACAGAATCCCCCGTGTTGCAAAAGAATACGAATATAGGGGTAATCACTTCTACACCCAAAGGTAGATGTTATCATTTAACCTTTGGAGACTTGATATAAGATTGAGCTAACTTGAACATCTAGTTTGCATCTTGCTTTCAAGCTCCCACAGAATAGAGGAGTGGAAGTGATTATGACCAAAATTAGTGTTGCCCTAGCCTTAGGTTTAACTACCCTAGCAACTGGGTTTTTGATGGCATCTTGTACAACCACTGGTACTAGTGAAAGTGGAACTAATAACAGCACCACTAGCCCAACAGCTAATAACACAGCTAGCAGTGGCACAGGATTAAAAATAGGCTCTTTACTGCCAACCACAGGTGATTTAGCGTCTATCGGTCAACAAATGGCCCCAGCTGTTCCTTTATTAGTGGAAACAGTTAACGCCTGTGATGGTGTTAATGGTCAACCAGTGACTCTGGTAGCGGTGGACGACCAAACAGACCCCAAAGTTGGTGCAGCCGGGATGACGAAACTAGCAACCGTAGATAAAGTGGCGGGTGTAGTTGGTTCGTTTGCTAGCAGCGTGTCCACGGCAGCGGTATCAATTGCAGCCCAAAATCAAGTTATGCTGATTTCTCCTGGTAGCACTAGCCCCAAATTTACCGAGTTGGCACAAAAAGGTGATTTTAAAGGCTTTTGGGCGCGGACAGTTCCCCCGGATAGCTACCAAGGGCCAGCCTTAGCCGAACTCGCCATTAAAAAAGGTTACAAGCGGGTCTCTACCGTAGTTATTAACAACGACTACGGAGTTGGTTTTGAAAAGGCATTTGTTCAAGCCTTTGAAAAACTGGGTGGGACTGTAGTTAATAAGAATAATCCTGTCCGCTACGACCCGAAAGCGACTACTTTTGAAACTGAAGCAACTGCGGCTTTTGCAGGCAAACCTGATGCCGTCTTGGGCGTTTTTTATGTAGAGACAGGCAGCTTATTATTAAAATCAGCTTATCAGCAAGGTTTAACCAATGGCGTACAAGTCATGCTCACAGACGGCATGAAATCAGATGAATTTCCGGCGCAAGTAGGTAAAGCCCCAGATGGTAAATACATTGTCTCTGGAGTAATTGGTACAGTACCAGGTTCAGACGGTAAAGCCTTAGAAGCTTTCACAAAACTCTGGCAATCTAAAAAAGGTGGTTCTTCGCCAGGAGAATTTGCACCTCAAGCTTGGGATGCAAGTGCTTTGTTGGTGTTAGCTGCACAAGCAGCTAAAGAAAACACAGGTACTGCTGTGGCGAGTAAAATTAAGGAAGTATCTAATGCACCAGGTGTAGAAGTCACCGATGTTTGTGAAGGCTTAAAGTTACTCAGAGAAGGTAAAGATATTAACTATCAAGGTGCTAGTGGCAATGTAGATGTCGATGCTAACGGCGATGTCATCGGCGTTTATGATGTCTGGGCAGTACAGGACGATGGCAAACTGAAAGTAATCGACAAGGTTACTCCGAAGCAGTAAAAGGTCAAAAGTAAAAAGGCAAAAGATATTGAAACTTTTGCCTTTTATTATCATAATTCGGGATTAAGTAGCCGTCATCAACTGCGTATACAAGAAAACATGAAAAAGTCTTTCCCTTACACCCCTATACCCTTACACCCTTTTTCAAGCTAGAACGATTGGAAAAACCAAACTATGTGAAAAACAATCAAATAGGTTAAAGTTCTTCTGCCTAGCTTATAGGATACCGACGGCTACTTTCTCCTTCGTTATCCTTAGAATCCAGAAAAATTGTAGCCAACACCCACTAACAAACCGACATCTGTTTCATCAAAAAATCCAGCATTGATGGCAGCTGTGGCGGTAAATTGAGAGTTGAGAGGTACATCAAGACCACCAGATACCAAAAAGGCGGCTTGAGAATCATCACCGGTTTTAATAGCTGCACCTACACCTACATAGGGAGCGATCGCTAGTGGCTCATCAAACGGATCTACCTGTCTGAAGGTAAAATCGTAGGTGACAGGAATCAAAATTGTGGTGTTATCCCCAAATACAGCTGAGGGTCTGACTGAAATTGCATTGGTGAGTCCAATTTTGCTAATAGCAGCAAAATTACCATCACCCAAGGATGAATCACCGCCACCTATGCCAATATTGCCAGCCACACCAATATAACTGCTGCCACCACGGGTACGTCTACCGACATTAATATCGGATTGTGCCACTGTGTTGGTAGTAGGTTGGACAGCAGGAGCAGATGTTGTAGATTCAGGGGACAAGAGAGTGGCTGATGTAGTTGCTACTGTCCCTGGTATTGGTGTAACTATACGACTACTGACATCATCAGAGGTAGAGTTAACAGTTGTTGCACTGGGAAAAGAGAAGTTTTGTGCATCCGTCTCTAGTTCAGCACTTGATGGTGCGGGAGACATAGCGTTGGTAGCTGCCTCAACTGGGGGTACTGTTTGAGCATAAGCAGATAAACCAGTACCGACAAAAGCTACAGCAGCTAAACTAGATAAACAATAAACACTTTTACGAACAAAAATATTCTTCACATTCACTCCTAACAAGATGCTGCCGCAATAGATAAATTATGAATTTGCGTTTTTCGGGCAATATCCAAACTTTAGCACCAGAAAATCCCCTCATACATCCTGAAATGGACATAAATATTTAGTGTCCATTCTGCGAAAACTCACCAGTTAAACAGCTTGATTTGTACAGTGTTTACCCAACTTGCTCTAAATACTGGTTAATATCTTCAATCACCCGTACTAATTCAGTTTCTGTGGTCAAACGAATATTGACATCCCTCACAGTGAGTAATACTTTGGCTGCAAAGGGTGTAGGCCAAATATTAGGATTACAGAAAATTTCTAAAAATACCTCACCTGTATGACGATATTCTAATGGTGGTTGAGGAGTAACTTTACCACCTGTGCTGGGTTTAGTTGCAACTGCTTTCAGGCTTTCCATCAATTGATCAATCGCAACTTTCAATTCCCTCGCCGCTTGAGGGGAAAAACTAAAGCCCACAGAACCCTCAACTAGATTTAAGGTCAAAGGAGTAGAAGACATAAGCTACTTATTAAATTTGATTCATGTTTACTTCATGTTACTGGAGTCAGGTAGCAGAAGACAGAGACCGCTTCCAATGTGTGATTAAATTGGGTAGACGAGATCGAGCAAAATTGGAATTAAACACAAAAAGCATGAGTAATAAAAACTACTCATGCTAATAACAGTTGACATCTATTGTATCTCTAGAACCACAAAGCAAAATAAAAACGCCTTATGCCTCTGGCAGATGGAGATTTCATTTTTGCTTTCAATTCTCAGTCTAGAGAGGGGATAGTAGAGACGTTACATTGCCAAATCTCCACATGATTTTTTCGTAAATTTGTACTGTATCAACCACCTGCAACAGCTGGGACAATACTCACTTCATCTCCATCTTTTAAAGGTGTAGCCGTACCGTCCAAAAAGCGAATATCTTCGCTATTAACGTACAAATTCAAAAAACGTCGTGGCTGTCCATTTTCATCGCACAACCGCGCTTTAATACCAGGAAAGCTTTTTTCTAAAGACTCCAACAGTTCAGCAATATTGCTCCCACTAGATTCTAGAGCAGCTTGATTATTAGTGAAATTTTGCAAAGCGGTAGGGACTAAAACTTTTACAGCCATAGTTAATTAATAGTAATCAGTTGTGAATTTTTAGTTGCCATTAGTCATTACTTAAATACTAATGGCCAATGAATAATGACTAAACAAGAACTTGTTGCCATTCTAAGCGGTCTAAAGTCCGAGAACGCTCCAATGCACGTTCAAAACTATCGAGTTTAGCATCAATTGTCAAAGGTTCGCCAATATAGCCTTGTACTGCTTCTTGGGTTTTCAAACCATTACCAGTAATGTAAACCACAGTAGTTTCATCTGGATCAATCTTGCCAGCTTCTACCAATTTTTTCAGCACTGCAACAGTTGTCCCGCCAGCTGTTTCAGTAAAAATACCTTCGGTTTCAGCTAGCAGCTTGATGCCTTCGATAATTTCTGCATCAGTTACAGATTCAATATTACCGCCAGTTTTCTTGGCAATATCCACAGCATAAACACCATCTGCTGGATTGCCGATCGCAATTGATTTGGCAATTGTATTGGGTTTTACTGGTTTAATAAAGTCGCGGTCTTCTCTAAATGCTTGGGCGATGGGAGAACAACCTTCTGCTTGCGCGCCACTAAACCTGACTGACTTACCTTCTACTAAACCAACTTCTACAAACTCTTGGAAGCCTTTATAAATTTTGGTAAATAGTGAACCAGAAGCCAAAGGTGCAACTACATGATCTGGTAGCTCCCAACCCAATTGTTCTGCAACTTCAAAGCCTAATGTTTTAGAACCTTCAGAATAATAGGGGCGTAAATTGATGTTGACAAAACCCCAACCATGTGTGTTTGCAACTTCCGAACAGAGGCGATTGACTTGGTCGTAGTTACCTTTGACAGCCATCAGGGTAGGACTGTAAATCAAGCTACCCAAAACTTTACCAGCTTCTAAATCTGCGGGGATGAATACACAACAGTCTAAACCTGCATGAGCTGCGATCGCGGCTGTAGAGTTGGCTAAATTACCTGTACTGGCACAAGAAACCGTTGTGAAACCCAATTCTCTCGCACGGGAAAGGGCAACAGACACCACCCGATCCTTAAAGCTGAGGGTGGGCATATTGACCGCATCATTCTTTATATATAGTTTGTTAAGACCCAGGCGGCGAGCTAGACGATGGGAACGTACCAGGGGAGTCATACCTGTTCCCACATCAATTACATTGTCAGTTGCGACGGGCAGAAAGGGACGATAACGCCAAATGGAATTGGGGCCAGCTTGAATTTTTTCACGGGTGACGGATAGGCGGAGAGCATTGTAGTCATACTTCACTTCCAAAGGCCCAAAACAGAACTCACATACATGACTTGCTTTAAGTTCATATTCTGCGCCACATTCTTTACATTTCAAAGCACTGAAAGCGGCATTCGTGGCTTGGTTTGGTGTGGATACTGCCTGTGTCATAGTAACTATCTTTCCCTGTCTATCCGTCAACTGTGGCTGAATACTATCACGAGTAAAAATACCAGTCAAACATACCCGATAAATTTTATCGGGTATGCGTCAACAATCTGGAAATGGACAAAAACACCTTTTCATGTATTTGAGTTTCCGTATTACTGAATTGGAGTAGTAAATAAGTATAAAAACAACAAATGATAGGTCTTGTTGCCTATGTAATAAGACTTACTTGGTTGAGTGTTGAACTTTTTAAATACTCGTATTTCAACTGTTTTTGAATCAGATACGCTCGATCTAATGTTGTAATTATTACGATATTCCTATGTGCCAATCAATCAGCTCTATATTCAGTAACTCAAGCCATAACAGAATTCAGAACTCAAAAGTAAAAAAGGCTTGCTATTGAGCTTTAAGGGTGAGTTTGCGTAACGCACCCTAATGAAATCTGCGAAGGGTAAAGCAAAACCGTCGAACACCGACATAGTGAGCAAAATATCTTTGCCACAACTGAACTTGAAACTTTTAAGTGATTTTTATTGTATTGAAATCATTTATTTAAGAACGTCTCAGGGGCAGCGTTCATAATTCGTAATAATTTTTTTACTCATCGTTTAGCAGTGAATTGAGCCAAATTCTCTTTTTTGGCTAACTTTTTGCCTAATTCTGACCCAAATTAATCTAGCTAACTCTATCAAGCAACTACACCAAATGAAATCTCGCCCTAGAATAAACAAGACTAAAAAGTCTGGACTTTACCGTGCTTTCATTGCCACAGCATTCCTAGCTAATGGCATTTTCCAATTTGTCGCACCTGTACTGGCAGATGGAACTACAGCAGGAACAAGTATTAGTAACACAGCCACTGCTACTTACGAAGATCCCAATAACCCTGGCGCACCTCTTAATACAACTTCTAACACTGTGACCGTAACTGTTGCAGAGGTTGCAGGTATCACAGTTGACTATACAGGTTTAGCCGATAACAACGGCGGTAACGTTGAAGTTAATGATTTATTAATTTTCAATTACGCCATTACCAACGTTGGTAACGACCCCACAGGCTTCCGTATACCCAACTTGGCTACTACAACTGGGCCGGCCACAGTTTCAGGGACATTACCCAATGGTACGCCGAACAATCTGCAATATAGTATCGACAACGGTACAACTTGGCTAAACATCACTGGTTCTGAGGCTATCGTACCCAATATTCCTGTAGGGGGTCAGGTATTAGTTAGAGTACCAGTTACTGTACAACCAGGTGCGCAACCCAATGACGTAATTACCGTTAAGTTGGGTAATACCCCTGCCAATGCTCAAAACGTATTGAGAAGTCCTGATGGTGGTGACATTTATACTGTAGATAATCCAGATGGAACTCCTACTGATTCAGAAGTGGATGGCCCACCTGTTAATGGCACTAGAGAAGCTAGTGACACTTCTATTGATGTGAGAGTGGGTGCTGTAGTTAAGACATACTCTTTAGCCACAATTCTCAAGACTCGTATTGCCTACAGCAATTCTAATACCCCGAACTCTATCACAGATGATACCCTCGCCTATGGGTTAAGTTTGCGAGTTGAAGGCAACGATCCCACAGGACAAGGACTTACACCAGCAGCCTTAGAAGGTAGATTAATTAACCTAGATAATCCTACTCCTGCTAATGGCCCAAATGCCCAACGCATATTGATTTCTGATGCCATTCCCAGCGGTACAGATTTAGTCTCAGTCACTGCTCCTGTTGGGTGGATACCAGTCTACACCACAGATTTAGTTGCTAGTAACGATGCTAACGCCGCTCAGTGGACAACAACAGCACCAACAACGGCTGCTGAACGTGCTGCCGTCACCCGTGTTGGTTTTGTCAACAACCCAGCTACCATCACATCGGTTGCACCAAATCAAACAGTTATCGGTTTCGTAATTAGTTTAGCTGTTGAATCTAGTGCAACATCACCCCTTCAAGTTGGCAATATAGCTCAAGTATTTGGTCAAACTCCCGGTAATAACGCCCCTGTATACGATGAATCTGGTGATCAAAACCCCAGTAACTTTGATGGTCAAACGGGCAACATGACACCGCCTCCAGGTACAGATACCAATGGCGATGGTGTACCTGATACCCTTGCTGGTAGTGTTGATGATGGTTTTGTAGATAATCCAGGCAATCCCGAAACAGGTGTTGATGGTAATAACGACAACACAGGTGTGGGGACAGGCGGTGAAGCCAACATCTTTACAGTAGAAGTTCCTGTAGCTTCAGCAGTTCTCAATGGACCAGTCAATGCTCCTGGTGCTATTGGCCCATCGGGTGGAAACAATGATGACTTCACAAACAAATCTTCTTTAGTACCAGCAGGTACAACACCAGGTTCAACTGTTAACCCACAACCAGTAGGGTTCACTAACACTATTAGAAATAGTGGTACTGATCCCAGCAATTATTCTCTAGTTCCCATCGCACTTGCAAGTAATACGCCTGCGGGTAATAACAGTGACTTACCTGTAGGTACTTTAGTCACTATTACCTATGGTTCTGAATCTAGATCCTATGTTTGGAATGGAACTAATTTCCTCTTTGATGCAGATCGTGACCCTGCTACAACAGCTGATCAATCACCTATTGATGCTTTAACTGAGTACATTACCATTCCTAACGTACCTGCCAGTACTAATATTAACTACGGTGTGGAAGTTGACTTACCTGCTGGTACTCCACTATCCACGGATATTAACAGAGGTTTCCCCGTTCCTGTAACTGCTTTTGTGGATGATGCTACCCCTGGTTTGGGTGCAGAAACTGTTCGCAACACCAGTATTGACCGCGTATATACTGGCTTTTTGAAGCTGCTGAAATTGTCCAGAATCTTAGATCAAAATGGACAGCCAGTTGCAGGGGCAAATGGTCAACTCAGCGTTGATCCAAAACAACCTGTGCCGGGTAACATTATTGAGTATCAAATTCAGTACAGCAATATTTCTGAGCAACAATCAGGTAACGGTAACATCATTTTGAATGCTAGCAATGTGGTGATTACTGAAGATGGTGTAACATCTCCTAACAACTGGGCATTAGACAATGATAGTAACGGTGTCATTGACACTAGTAACATTGTCGGTTCAGCAGTTGATCCTAATGGCACAATTCAGTTCTTCAATGGTAATCCTGCTACTACCATTGGTACTGACCAAACAGGAACAACTGTAACCACCGATGTGACTAAATACATCAATACAGTCACTGGTCAAGTAGCACCTGGTCAGCAAAGGACGTTCACATTCCGCCGTAAAGTTAACTAAAGTTTTGCAGAGTTTGTAGTAAGCACTTGATACTGAGAAATCGCAGATTAAAGTCCTTACTACAAATATGGGAATCATAAATCTGAAAGTTTTTTGAGGCTAATGGGAATGAAAGGTGTTTTGAGCGCAGGGCTAGGGGCGTTAGCTCTAGTTATTCCTGTACCGTTTGTTGAGCATATACCGACTGCTTTTTGGTCTTCTAGCAGTGCGGTGGCACAAAATATTAACAACCAACCACAATTGCAGCTGCGTTTGGAAGCAGAAAAGCAAGTTGTGACTAAAGACCAGCAAGGTAAGCAAAAGGTTGCATGGCAAGCATTACAAGGTAAGGCTGTGGTGCAACCAGGGGATATATTACGTTATACATTGAGTGGGGAAAATAAGAGCGATCGCCCTATCAAAAATCTCACTCTCAATCAACCGATTCCCAAAGGCATGATGTATGTGCTGAATTCGACCAATATCAGCAATAAAGATGCCAAAATCACCTACAGCATTGATGGTGGACGTAGTTTTGTAGAAAATCCCACCATTAAAGTTACTCTTCCTGGTGGCAAAGTCGAAACTAAACCAGCTCCCGCAACTGCTTATACTCATATCCGGTTGCAACTTCCAGCAGTAGCAGCAAAGACTACAATCAAGGCTTTTTATCAAGCTCAGGTACGCTAAGAAAGCAGAATAAAAAGGTGATTGACTAGTTTTGCATAGCATTTGGGAAATATATATTTATTAGTCAGCCGTTGTTTTGTGTTCATTTTGCATCGGTTGACTAAACAATTCGTAGTTTCTAATTGATATTACCAACATAATAAATGCTTCATTGCATGAGGGTCTTGTCTTTGATTTACTAACAACGAATTTTATTTTTAGTGTTAGTTATTAGCTCTTTTAAACAAATGTTTTTATTAACCAGAGCAGAGGGTTGCCGAGGAGATAATTTCCAGTGATATATCCTCGTAAAAGAAAAAAAATTAAGTTTATTGGTAACTGGTATCAACGGTTAACAACAACTATGCTTTTGGGTAGTTTGTTGCATACTACAGTACTGATACCTGCTACTGCACAAGATGCTCGTGTGGTCAATCTGAGCAATCAAGCTACTTATACTTATCAAGATACAGCTAGTAATAATCGATACCGAGGCGTTACTAGCCAGCTTAACTTAAATCCTGAACCCCTGATTGATCCCTTGGGTAGAATTTTAGGTTGCGCTGGCACACTCTTGCCTGACTATACAGGATTTTCCGTAGGTGTATATGAACCAAATCCTAATGATCCAACGGGAACAGAATTAGGTCAATTAGCAGCTTTAACTCCTACAGAATTACCTGATATTCCTAATAATAATATTCCTGGTGGTAAAGCACCAAATATCAATAATAATAATCCTTACTTTATTACTAATAATCCGGCTGGTGTCTATAATTTTTTACTTGATCCCAATAAAGGTCAAACAGATCCAGGAAAAACATATATTTTTGTAGTTAATCCCCCAACTAATTCAGAATATCAACAACGTCGCATTAAGATTGAAATTCTCAACCGCACAGGTACAGCTAATAATAGTGTTGTGCGTTACGTTGCCACTTCTTTAGATGGTCAACCAATCAGTTTAACTGGAGAAACCAGAATAGAGGACACGGTAGTTTTAGTCCCGAACGCAGAGGTAGTAGGACTAGATTTATTAGCTTTTGAATTTACGACCAATATGTGTCAAGCCAGCCAGATGCAGATCATCAAAACAGGCGATCGCGCTGTGGCTGAACCAGGAGATACCGTGATTTATCGTCTATCAGTCCGTAATTTATCGGACGCAGCTTTAAATAATGTAGTGGTCACCGACAACTTACCTTTAGGATTTAACTTTTTATCCAAATCTATACGGGGAGAAATTGATAATCAGCCAGTTACCATCACTGCTACACACAATGGTAATACTGTGACTTTCCGTACAGATGTCAATATTCCCACAGGGAAAGTGCTAAATATTGCCTACGCTGTTCAACTAACAACCGATTCTCTGCGCGGTACAGGTCGCAACAGTGCTATTGTAAATGCTCTGCGTGCTGACAATCGATTCAGCATCAAAGACGGCCCAGCCACCCACCAATTAAAAATTCGCCCAGGTATAGTTTCTGACTGCGGCACAATTATTGGTCGTGTGTTTGAAGACAAAAACTTTGATGGGGAACAACAAACAGGAGAACCAGGAGTTCCCAATGCAGTGATTTTCTTACAAGATGGCAATCGAATTACGACAGATCCCAATGGTTTGTTCTCCCTAGCTAATGTCTTACCTGGAAGCCATGCCGGAGTATTAGATCTAAGTAGTGTTCCTGGTTATAAATTAGCCCCTAACAAGAAATTCCGCGAACGGAATAGCCAATCTCGCCTAGTTCGCTTAGAGCCAGGAGGCTTAGTGCGGATGAATTTCGCAGTCACTCCCATCTCGGAGGAGGCATTAGTTAAGCCATGAAACCCGCAACTAATTTTAATTTGAGATTAATGGGAGTGATGGTAGGAGCTTTTAGCTGTGTTTTACATCCAGCCATTGCTTCCGGCACATCTGCGACAAACGCTCATGCTGAAACTAATGAGCAACCAGAGCTAGAAAACCCATCCCCTAATCTTTCATCTAACAAGAGAGAAGTCTTAAATCTTCTTCCTTCCCTCAGTAGAGAGGAAATTCGACAGATAGATCAAACAGCTACACCAACTACTGAAGTAAACATTCCCGAAACACAGCAAGAATCATCCATTCCCAGCCAAGAGGAAGATTTTCAACTTTCGCAAAATGCCATCCCACCATTTCAACCATCAGCTGAGATTGAAGTGCCTAGAAGCTTAAGTAAACTCACAGTAGCAAGCCCAGCCAAAATTCAGGAAATCCCCACTTTCCAGCCAGTTGTAGAAACTCCTTTACCTCGCAACTTACGTAAGTTAATCGCAGCCGAAGCCAACAAGAATAACACTACCGCAGAAAAAACTCCCCAATCCCCAATCCTCAAAATTCTCACCCCCACTCCTGACAGTGTTGTCGATACATCAGCGACGACGGTAACAGTGCAATTTCCTGTTAGTAGTCAAGTTGAACTACGTGCGAACGGGGTCTTAGTAGATGCTTCTTTAGTAGGAAAAACCGCCACAGATGCGGATACTAATTTAGTAACGCAGACATGGTATGGAGTTGCACTCAAAGAAGGTGAAAATAGCATCTCTGCACAAATTGTTGGTAGTGCAGAACCACCTGTAACGGTGTCGGTAGTAGTCCGAGGAACAGCTAGTAAATTAGTTATTGAAACTGTTGAAGCTCGTATCCCAGCTGATGGACGTTCAATCGCCACCATTAAAGGTCAATTGCTAGATATCAATGGCAATCGCTCTAATCAAGATGGGGTGGTTACGATCATCCCGACGGCTGGAGAGTTAGTCGGGACAGACCTAAAGCCAGAACAACGAGGATTTCAGGTAGAGGTCAAGAAGGGGGAATTCAGAGCTAATTTACGTTCAGACCTCAATGCTCAAATTGTACGTATTCGAGCCTTAGCTAATGATTTAGAAGCCTTTACGCAACTACAATTTGAAACTGCACTGCGTCCTAGTTTGGTAACTGGGGTGATAGATTTGCGTCTAGGTGCGAGAGGGACAGACTATTATGGTAGTTTTCGGGATTTTCTTCGTCCTGATCAAGATAGAAGTACCCAATTAGATGTTCACTCAGCTATCTTTGCTACAGGTTCTTTTGGTGAGTGGTTGTTTACCGGTGCTTACAATAGTTCTCGCAGTCTCAATGAAGATTGCAACTGTGATAATCGCTTGTTCAGGAATTATCAATTTAGTGAACAAAACTATCCTGTTTACGGCGATAGTTCCAAAGTTGATGTCGTTACGCCTTCCATTGATAGTGTTTATCTGCGTTTTGAGCGTTCTAGTCGTCTTCCTGGAGTTGCTCCTGATTACGCTATGTGGGGTGACTACAACACAGAAGAATTCGCTCGTTCTTCCCAGCAGTTTACTGCTATAACTCGCCAACTCCACGGCTTTAAAGCCAACTATAACTTAGGAAATCTGCAAATTACAGGGTTCTATGGCAATAATTTAGAGGCTTTTCAACGAGATACTATCGCGCCTGATGGGACTAGCGGGTATTACTTTTTGTCGCGTCGGCTTTTAGTTCCAGGAAGTGAAAATGTCTTCATTGAGTTAGAAGAATTAAATCGCCCTGGTACAGTCTTAGAACGCAAGCAATTAAATCGTGGGCCTGACTACGAAATTGATTACGATCGCGGTACTCTCATCTTCCGTGAACCAATTCTGCGTACAGATATCGATACAACTGGACAAGTTCTAGTGCGGCGGATTGTTGTTAGCTATCAATACGAGGGTGATAACTCTGATAGCAATATCTATGCAGGTCGTTTGCAATATCATTTTTCCCGCATCCTTAACCAAGAAAGCTGGTTAGGTGCGACCTACTGGCGCGAAAACCAAGGGGTACGCGCCTTTGAACTTTACGGCGCAGACGCGATGATTTCTCTTGGTTCTCAAGGTAAGTTGACTGCAGAATATGCTCGTTCCAGCAATGATTCTGACATCATGGGAAACGTCAGTGGCGAAGCTTATCGATTAGAAGCCCAAGGAGAGATTTTTAAAGGTTTACAAGGTCGTGCTTACTATCGCTATGCTGATACAGGTTTTGCTAATAACGCAACGATCAGCTTTGTTCCTGGTCAGACTCGTTATGGTGGACAGTTAACTGGGAGAGTTTCAGAAACTACTAATATTCGGGTGCAATACGACCATGAAGATAACTTTGGGATTGCGCCCCAACCTCTAGATACCTTTGAAGAATTATTTTCCCCGCGTTCAGAAGCCTTACCCGGTAGTCAAGTGGATAATTCTCTCACCACCATTTCGGCGGGGATTCAACAAAGGTTGGGTAAAGCGACTGTAGATGTTGATTGGATTCATCGCGATCGCGAAGACCGGATTCCGACTAACCCCTTAGAAAGTACATCAGATCAACTACGTAGTCGTTTCACCTATCCCCTCACTAATAATTTGACTTTCCAAGCCCAAAATGAGCTAACTTTATCTTCCGAAAAAGATACTGTCTATCCAGACCGTACTATTTTAGGACTCAATTGGGCTGTTGTTCCTGGTGTGAACGTTAGCCTTGCTCAACAGTTTTACAGTAGTGGCCAGCTAGCCGGAAATTCCGTCACCAGCTTAAATATTAACGGTGAACACAAACTTGGTTCAGATACTACCTTAAATGCTCGTTATTCGATTATCGGTGGAGCGAATGAACTGACTACCCAAGGAGCTATAGGCCTAAATAACCGTTGGATGATTGCTCCTGGTTTGCGGTTAAATCTCGCCTATGAACACGTTTTCGGTAACTTCTTCAATCGCACCGCCGCAGGTCAGCAATTTGCTCACCCTTTCGCCTTCGGACAAAGTGCTGCTGCTATCGGGTTTAATGGAGGTAATAGTTACAGTGTGGGCTTGGAATACACGGATAGTCCCGACTTTCAAGCTAGCGCACGTTATGAACATCGCACTTCCTCTGGTGGTTCAAACACCGTCATTTCCGCCGCCGCAGTTGGTAAAATTTCTCCTGCACTCACAGCCTTAGTGCGCTATCAACAAGCCAATTCTGCCAATCAAAAGCTATCTGGACTGGGTGATACAGTCAACTTGAAGCTGGGTTTAGCTTACCGTGACCCTAAAAACGATAAATTTAATGCTTTGTTGCGTTATGAATATCGGCAAAATCCCGCCACTATTCCTGACACCATCCTCTTAGGTAGTGGTACAGGTTCTCAAGACCATACCTTTGCTGTAGAAGCTATTTATGCCCCCAATTGGCAATGGGAATTTTATGGTAAGTATGCGTTGCGTAATAGCACTTCCTATTTAGCTAGTGATTTAGCAGGTACAACTACGGTAAATCTCGGTCAATTACGTGCTACCTATCGCCTGGGATATAGCTGGGATTTGGTGGGTGAGGCGCGTGTAATTGATCAATCTAACTATACTGAGACGGGTTTTGTGGTGGAAGCAGGTTACTATTTGAATCCTAATCTGCGGCTGTCTGCTGGTTATGTGTTTGGTAAAGTGGATGACCGTGATTTTTCGGGTACACGTTCCGCCGGTGGTGCTTATTTGGGTTTAACGCTGAAACTGAACGAATTATTTGATGGGTTTGGATTGCAAAAACCAGCCGTACGCCCAGCTAAATTGTAGAGACCTAGCAATACAAGGTCTCTATCCGGGAATAAATATATTTGACTGATTATTTTATAACGATGTATTTATGAGAACTTTTCGGAAAAATATTCAAAAATTTGGCGGGTTGGTCATAAGTACAACATTCGTACTACAACCAACTTTAGCCCAAGCTCAAATCCAGCGATCGTTTATCAATCCCAGTTTTGAACAACCAACTTTTAGTAATAGTTGTTACATTCAAGTAGATGAAAGCCAGATCAATGGTTGGACAACAAGCCATAGTAGCAGACAAGGGACAGCTTCTTGTGTGACTACCGGTTTCAATACATTGGGCAAAATTATTGAAATTTGGACAAAAGGATTTAGTAGTGTTAACACAGCAACTGGTGCGGGAAATCAATTCGCTGAGTTAAATGCTGAAGAGAACTCTCAACTGTATCAGAACCTCTGTCTATATCAAAATGAAACGATTACCTTCTCTTTGTTACACCGTGGACGGTCGAGTTCATCAACTGCTGACGTAGCCAATTTTTTAATTGGACTTATTACTGATCCGTCACCTACTGTTTTTGGCCGATTCTCCACAACTAGTAATGGTACAGTTACTACACAACCAGTTGCACTGAATGGCGCAACTATTCCTACGGTCACTAACAATAACGCTGGTAATGGTTGGGTACGCTACAACGGTTCTGTACCTTACGCTGGTGCTACCGGCAATCGGCCTGTAGGATTTGCAGCTGTTTCTACAGCAGGCGCAAACAACACTATCGGTAACTTTTTAGATGACGTACAGTTTGCTGGTAAACCGGTGTTGGAGTTTGTCGCTAGTTCAGGAGGTGGCCCAGAATTAGAAACTAATCCCTCAACCAACCCCCCCAAACTCAGGATTGTCGGTTTAGTCCCAACCGGAGGGGTATCTGTGCCAATTGAAGTCAGTGGGACAGCAATTTTAGGTACGCATTTCACTACGACATCAGGCACAACCAACTTTAATGTCACTATCCCCGCAGGTAACTATGACGGTAGCAATGCTACTAGTGTCTTTACCATTCCCTTCACTGTAATTAATAACAATGTTCCTGAAGGGGTTAGGACAATCATATTTACTATCCAACCTTCATCAAGTTTTTTTGCTAGTTCTACCCTGACTTGTGGGGGCAGCCCAACTATCGTTTCCAACTACACAATTTATGATGATGATTTCATCAGTGGTAAGGTTTGGAATGATGCGGATAATAGTGCTAACAATACTTTTACTAATATTAATACTGGTTCGGAAACAGGTACTAATGCAGGTGGTTTGTTAAATGCTATTTTGGTTGATTCCAATAATCAGGTATTAAAAACATCGCCCGTTGCGGCAGATGGCACTTACACTTTTCTGGATGTTCCCCTAAATATCAATAACGTCAAAATTATCTTAAGTACAACGGCTGGAACCGTTGGTAATACTGCTCCTACACCATCTATTCCGTCTAACTGGGTCAATACTAGCCCACTCACAACTGCTACCTTTAATACTGGTACAAGTATTTCTAATAAAGACTTTGGGATTGAGCAATTACCGAATACTAATAACGTGAATGCAACTTCACAACCTAACCCCACCGGAACGAATAAAGTCCAAGTACCTGCATTCTCTGGAACTGATCCCGAAGACGGCACTCTTGGTAGTGGCAAAAGTTTTAAAATTTTAGCTTTGCCAACAAATGGGACGCTATATTACAACAACACTCTTGTTACAGCAGGACAGGTAATTACCAACTACGATCCTACTAAGCTCACTCTAGACCCCAACGATGGAATCATTACCGTCAGTTTTACCTATGCGGCGATTGATGCTGCTGGCAAGGAAGATCCCACCCCAGCAACAGTAACAATGCCCTTTACTGCTCCTCCTGTTTCTCTTTCCGGGATAGTCTTCAATGATGCTGATGGCACTAAGTTGCAAAATGGTACAGAGACAGGAACAAATGCTGGTGGATTGAATGCGGTTTTGATTGATGGCACAAATCAGGTAGTTGCTACCACCACTGTCGCTGCTAATGGTACTTATACTTTTAGTAATGTACCAGCCAATGCCAACTACACAGTACAAGTCACCACAGCCACAGCTACGGTTGGTTCTGCTCCTCCTTTCGTTATCTTGCCTAATAATTGGGTAAATACAGGCGAGAACATTAACAGTGCGAGCGATGGTACAGTTGATGGCAAACTTTCTGTGACTGTGAACACGAGTGATATTACAGGTGTAAACTTTGGGATTGAACAATTACCAGACACCACAATAGTGAATGGGACTTCGCAAACCAACCCTGGTGGTACAACAAAAGTACAAGTCCCAACGCTGGCGGGAAATGATCCTGAAGATGGTGTATTAGGAAGTGGCAATAGCTTCAAGATTACTACTCTACCAACTAACGGCACTTTGTACTATAACAACAGTGCAGTCACAGCTGGACAGGTCATTAGCAATTATGATCCCACCAAATTAACAATTGATCCTAATGATGGCAATGTAACTGTTAGCTTTACCTATGCAGCGATTGATGCGGCGGGTCAGGAAGATTTTACTCCTGCAACTGTAACTAAGCAGTTTACATCTGCTCCGACTGGAAGTGCTAATTTACTGCTTGTCAAACGCATTACGCGCATTAATAACCAAGATTTGACGGATATCGTCGATGGACTCAGTAGTGTATCTCCCACTGCTACTAACTATGTGGCGCCTTCAAGAGCTAATGATGATAATGATCCTAAATGGCCGATTGCTTATTTACGCGGTTTAATTAATGCCGGAACTGTGAAGCCTGGAGATGAATTAGAATACACTGTCTATTTTTTATCTAATGGTCAAAATGATGCAACAAATGTGAGATTGTGCGATTTAGTACCTGATAATGTCGCGTTTATTCCTGGTGGTTTCAATGGTCTGACTCCTAATGATGGCGGTTTAGCAGAAACTGATCAGGGTATTGCTTTAGCTTTGGGTTCTAGTACTCCTACAGTTTATTTTAGCAATGTCACAGATAGCGATCGCGGCACTTTCTATCCAGCCAATGATCCTAATACACCTAATGTATGCAATAACATAGGTACTAATACTAATGGAGCTATAGTTGTAGAAATTACTCGGCTTCTTGTTTTTCCCAATATACCCCCTGCAAGTGCTAGTGGTACACCAGCGAATTCTTACGGTTTTATCCGCTTCCGAGCTAAAGTGAGAGAATAGTCAATAGTTAGCTAATGGGCATTGGGGTAGAATTCCTCTTTGTCTTTCTTGTTTCCATGCCCCTACTTTAACCACCGCTAACGGGGGGAATTAACACTACTTCATCACCATCTTTTAAGACTGTATTGGGTTCAACAAAAATTAAGTTAATGCCAAAGCGGGTAATGTCTCGCCATTGGGCTAGTTGTGGGTGTTCGGTAATCAGGCGATCGCATACTGCGCTAACAGGTGTGCCTTTGGGAAACTCTAACACTAGTTCTGGTACACCGTAGGTTTCTTGATATACAGCAAATAATTTGACAGTAATACTGATGGCAGAATTGCACATATAATTCTTATCGTCCGGTTTTTACGGTACGAGCTTTGTTAACAATGCAAACTATGGTGAAAATGTTTCCAACGTTTGGATGATTATTTAAGGTGGGATTTCCTGTTATCACTAGCAAAAAAGCTAACGTTTAATTTTAACGGTCGCTATACCACTTTTTAAAAATTTATTTAATTTTTGAGGAAAATGCAACCAGAATTCAATTTTTTTCAGCATTGGTATCCAGTATCGCCCATTGAAGATCTAGATCCTCAAAGACCAACCCCTGTGACAATTTTGGGGTTGCGTTTGGTCATTTGGAAACCTCAATCCTCTGACACTTACCGAGTCTTTTTAGATCAATGTCCCCACCGTCTCGCACCCTTAAGTGAGGGACGAATTGATGAGAATACGGGGAATTTGATGTGTAGCTACCACGGTTGGCAATTTGATACTCAAGGTGTTTGTACTCATATTCCTCAAGCTGAGAATTCAGAAATCAAGAATCAAGATAATTTTTGTGTGCAGACATTACCAGCCCAGCAAGCGAATGATTTACTCTGGGTTTGGCCAGATGTTAGTTCCAAAGAATTGGCGGTTCAAACACCTTTACCTTTGTCTCCTCAAATAGATGCTAGTCAAGGTTTTGTTTGGTCTTCTTTTGTCCGTGATTTGGCTTATGATTGGCAAACTTTAGTAGAAAATGTAGCAGATCCTAGTCATGTGCCTTTTGCTCATCATGGAGTACAGGGTAATCGTAAACAAGCTACTCCCATCCCTCTAGAAATTGTGCAATCCACACCGGATTTAATTGAAGCCAGTGTCAATAGAAACCTGAAAAGTACAATTACCTTTGAACCGCCCTGTCGGCTAGAGTATGCTATCAGTTTTGGTGATCAAGGAAAACAAGTAGGATTGATTACTTACTGCATTCCTGTGTCTCCTGGAAAATCAAGAATCGTGGCTCAATTTAGCCGTAATTTCGCGAAAACACTACATCATTTTATCCCCCGTTGGTGGGATCACATTAACAACCGCAATCCTGTATTAGATGGAGATATGATTTTGCTGCTTCAACAAGAACAGATTCTCCAACAAAAACAATCAACGGAAAGCTGGAAAACCGCCTACCAAATGCCCACAAGTGCAGATCGTTTAGTTATCGAGTTTCGCAGGTGGTTTGACCGATATTGTCAGGGAAAATTACCTTGGCAAGAAGTGGGCATAAATATTGCAGAAGGAGCAATTATCCATGAAGATCGCTCTGTGGTATTGGATCGTTATAAACAACATACCCAGCATTGTAGTAGTTGCCGTAATGCTCTGAAAAATATCGAGCGATCGCAATTCATCCTTTTGGGATATTTTGCCATTACCGTCGCTGCATCTGCCATCCTTCCAGACAGCCTCAGACTGAAGTTAGGTTTACCTCTAGTCATTACTGGACTATTAGGTCTTGCTGCTTACGCTTGGTTGAAATTCAGACTGACCCCGAAATTCTACTTTGTAGACTATATTCACGCGGAAAGGTAGGGATTGGGGATTAGGGAGAATTTTTACCCTATCCCCTCCCCAGTCAACAAAGCGGAAATCAACCTGCTCTGCCTCTTCTGGTCACTAATGACTGTTTAATAATGAATAATGACTAAAAAATCTGTTCTAACTTTTGGAAGTCACGCTGTACTTCTTCCCATAAGGTTTTATTATGAGGGTCTGTTTTTAAAGCTTTTTTCAGGTAAACTCTGGCTTTGAGGAGTTGGTTTTCATTAATCAGGGCGCGTCCCCAAATTTGGTAAGCGATCGCTTGCCATTGGCGAACTTCTGCGTCTTTGGGTAACCGTGCGGCTAAGGCTTCGGCTAGGGCGATCGCTTGGGGAAATCGTCTTTCTCTTAAAAATCTTTGTAGTTGTTCGTATGTCTTCCACTTCAGACGTTGTTCAATTTCTGCAATGTTTGGCGGTTGAGTTGTGGATGGTTTCTCTGTAGTGACTGTGGCTGTAGTGGTTTTTGCTGAAGTAGTGGTTTTAGTTTCTTCGCGTTGAGATGAATAGGTAGGCGATGATGCTCCGCCCACCGTAGGTGATCGCTTTGTCTGTGGGTTTGTCTCCTCTGGAGGGACGACAGTCAATAGAAATCTGTATGCCTCAGTCAAGGCAATAAATTTATCCTTCGCTTTTTTATCACCAGGGTTAATATCCGGGTGATATTGCTGCGCCAATCGTCGGTAAGAGGTTTTAATGTCGGTAAAAGAGGCCCCCGACCTTAAACCCAATAAACGGTAGCAATCTCCGAGATCCATTTTGATCTATTAAGTAGTGAATATTCAGTTATCAGCCATTAGCTGTCAACCGAAAGTTTTAATAATAGTGAATAATCTTATATTTTATAGTTCATATTTGACAGATTTAGTTAAGTCTTGAGACATTGGGAATGGGGAATGGAGAATGGGGCAGGGACTATTGGTTAAATTTCTTCTGCTATTCCCTATTCCCTATTCCTTATGCTACACGCGTTCTTCAATCACACGGTCAATTAAACCATATTCCTTGGCTTCTTGAGCAGACATGAAAAAGTCCCGATCCATGTCTTTTTCAATCTTGGATAAAGCTTGACCAGTGTTATCAGCATAAATTTGATTGAGCTGATGACGAATTCGGACAATTTCCGCCGCTTCAATTTGGATATCAGTTGCTTGTCCGCGAGTACCACCGGAAGGTTGATGAATCATGATCCGAGAGTGAGGTAAGGCCAAGCGTTTACCTTTAGCACCAGCTGCTAACAGGAAAGAACCCATAGAAGCTGCTAACCCGACGCAAATAGTCACCACTTCGGACTTAATGTACTGCATGGTGTCGTAAATTGCCAACCCAGCGGTAACAGATCCACCAGGAGAATTGATATACAAATAAATTGGCTTTGTCTGATCATCAGAATCTAAATAGAGCAAGTAAGCGACGATTGCATTAGCTATACCGTCATCTACTTCCTGTGTTAAGAAAATAATGCGCTCACGAAATAGACGATCTTCGAGATCGATCCACTGCTCATAATTTCCGCCGGGGAGGCGATACGGAACTTTGGGAATACCAATAGGCATAGGAGAATTTGATTTGAGACTATAAGAATAGAAAAATTTTAGAAGTCAGAAGAAGGTAGTGTTTTGTCGGGGTCTCACACCACCCTTGTCAACGGTATGCTCCCCAAATGGGTCAAATACCGTTGAGTATTGAGAGATGAGATCAAATTGGGGTGGGGTTTGGTAACTGTTTGGTACTTTCCAGCACGCGATCAATCAATCCGTATTCTTTGGCTTCCTGGGGAGTCATATAAAAAATACGTTCACTATCTTTGGCAATTTTTTCCGTTGACTGCCCTGTGTTTTGGGAGAAAATACTGTGAATCAAGGCTCTTTTTTGCAACACCTCTTCCGCATTCACTTGAATGTCTGTTGCTTGACCACGAGTTGCGCTGCGGAATTGGGTAAGAGCAATACTGGAGTGAGGTAAACTGACTCGTTTCCCTTTCGCTCCAGATGATAGCAGCAAAGCTGCCATGCCAACTGCTTGACCCAGACAGATGGTGACAATTTCTGACTTAATGTACTGCATGGTGTCATAAATTGCCAGACAAGCTTTAATCGACTCCATTCCCGCCATTTCATTGGTCATACCAGCCATGACAGGATCACCCAAGGAATTGATGTAAAAGTAGATGGGTTTGCTCTGATCCTCTGAGTCAAGATACAGCATGAAGGAAATGAGGAAGTTTGCCAGGTCGGTAGTGAGTGGCTGGTTCAAGAAGAGAATGCGCTCTTGAGCCATCCGGGTATAAATATTAACCCACTGCCAGGAGGTACTACCAGGAATGTTATAAGGCACCCGAAGTGCTGCATCAACAGGCATAGAGATTAATGAGAAGGGGCTAGGGATGATTGTAAGTAACTTAAGCCATCATGGGTAAGGGCTGGGGCAGGTCTTTCATGCTGTCTAAGACACGATCTATCAGTCCATATTCTTTGGCTTGTTGAGGGGTCAGATAGAACATCCGCTCAGTGTCTTTGGCAATTTTTTCAGTTGTCTGACCAGTATTTTTGGAGAAAATATCTAGGATAGCTGCCTTGTTTGCTAAAACTTCCTTGGCGTAGATTTGAATATCCGTTGCTTGACCTTGTGTGCCGCTTCGGGGTTGGTTAAGTACGATAGTGGCATGAGGTAAACTAGCTCGATAGCCTTTGGTTCCGGCTGATAGAATTAGTGCTGCTGTGCCAATTGCCTGACCAATGCAAATTGTATGTACTGGTGTTTTGATATAGTTGATGGTATCGCAAATGGCGAAGGCTTCTGTTTCATAGCCGATGGCATCCCCTGTATACCAGGATGTCCCCGTTGAGTTGATGTAGAAAAATATTGGTTTGTCTGGGTTGTCAAATTTGAGATATAGTAACTGGGCAATAATTAGCTTTGTTACGTCAACACCCATTTGACGCTTGTATTCGTCTGGTGAAACCAGAGGCATTCCCAGATAAACTATTCGCTCTTTGAGGAGTAGAGAAGGTAAATCTGGTGGTGGAGTGCGGTAGAGGTTGTCGCCGTAGTAAGAGGCTTGCACAGCCTTAATGGGTGATCTTTCCATAGCAAGTGATAGCCTGAAAGTTTGCCGTTAACTGTATTACATCCTAGCGTGATGCTAGCTATCTTCAAGTGCGGTTTTCTCGCTCATGGCTAATATAGCTTGGCATCTGCCAACAGGTGGCTTCTAAGATATTCTGAATATATTATCTGAAAAATATTAATGGATTGCTTTAATTAAGTTTTCCGTAGCACTATTGTAGCGATTTGAAGTTATTCAAGAATATGTAATGGGTCAGGGAGGGGTATGAGGGTATAGGGGTATAGGGGTATAGGGGTATAGGGGATGAAATTTCTTACACCCTTACACCCGTTCATCTGACGCTTACGGCGTTCGCGCAGCGTCCCGCAAGGAAGCCTTACACCCTTACACCCTTACACCCCTAAACCCCTACACCCCTCTCTTGTTTGTGAAATATCCTTGGAAGTTTGGGTTATGAAAGTTAATTTACAGCCTGTTCTCAATGATGCTAATCTGGACGCGAACCAAGCCAACAGTCAGCGTCAGTTGGCAATTTCTATTTCAGCTGGTGCAGAACCTCAAGACCGTACTGTTCCCCTGAATTTATGCTTAATTCTTGACCATAGTGGTTCGATGAATGGGCGACCGTTAGAAACTGTTAAGCAAGCGGCAAATCAGTTGGTGGATAGGCTTAAACCTGGCGATCGCCTGAGTGTGGTAGCCTTCGATCACCGTGCTAAGGTCTTAGTCCCGAATCAAGCGATCGCAGATCCCGCACAAATCAAAAAACAAATCAGCCGTTTAGCCGCGGACGGTGGTACAGCCATTGATGAAGGTTTGCGTTTGGGGATTGAAGAGTTAGCCAAAGGAAAGAAAGAAACGGTTTCCCAGGCGTTTTTGTTGACTGATGGGGAGAATGAACACGGTGATAACAATCGCTGTTTAAAATTTGCTCAGTTGGCGGCTGGTTATAATTTGACTTTAAATACTCTCGGATTTGGTGATAACTGGAATCAAGATATTTTAGAAAAAATTGCTGATGCTGGTTTAGGATCTTTGTCTTATATCCAAAAACCAGAGCAAGCAGTAGATGAATTTGGCCGTTTGTTTAGTCGTATTCAAACGGTGGGTTTAACTAATGCTTATCTGTTATTCTCCCTCATGCCCAATGTCAGGTTAGCGGAACTCAAACCCATTGCCCAAGTTGCACCAGACACAATTGAGTTACCCGTGCAACAAGAAAGTGATGGACGTTTTGCTGTCCGCCTCGGAGATTTGATGAAGGATGTAGAAAGGGTGATTTTGGCTAATATTTATCTGGGACAGTTGCCTGAAGGTAAACAGCCAATTGCTAATGTGCAGGTTCGCTACGATAATCCATCCCAAAATCAAAACGGGTTATTTACGCTCAACACCCCCGTTTATGCCAATGTCGTTAGAGTCTACCAACCAGAACCTAATCCCCAGGTGCAGCAATCGATTTTAGCTTTGGCGAAATATCGTCAAACCCAATTAGCAGAAGCCAAATTACAGCAAGGCGATCGCGTTGGTGCGGCTACTATGTTACAAACTGCGGCGAAAACTGCTCTGCAAATGGGTGACACAGGTGCGGCGACAGTTTTGCAAACCTCAGCAACGCAACTGCAAGCTGGGCAGGATTTATCAGAAAGCGATCGCAAGAAAACCAGAATCGTCTCAAAAACTGTCTTGCAAGATACCCCTCCGAAATGAAAGTCCAATTGCTCTCAGCCTTAAGTGATCACAATCTTGATGCAGCTCAACTCAATAGTCAGCGTCAATTGGCAATTTCTATTTCTGCGATTGCTGACCAATTTGAGCATAATTTACCTTTAAATTTATGCTTAATTTTGGATCAAAGTGGTTCGATGCACGGTCAGCCTTTGAAAACCGTGATTCAGGCTGTAGAGCGATTATTAGATCGACTAGAACCTCACGATCGCATTTCTGTTGTCGCTTTTGCGGGTTCTGCTGTGGTCATCATCCCGAATCAACTGGTGCTTGACCCCGAAAATATCAAATCTCAAATTAGCAAGAAATTAACTGCTAGCGGTGGTACGGCGATTGCTGAGGGGTTACAACTAGGAATTACAGAATTGATGAAGGGGACAAGAGGTACTGTTTCCCAAGCTTTTCTCCTTACCGATGGTCACGGTGAAAGCAGTCTGAAAATTTGGAAGTGGGAATTTGGTCATGATGACGGTAGGCGGTGTTTAGAATTCGCTAAAAAAGCAGCAAAAATTAACCTCACCATCAATACTCTAGGATTTGGCAATCACTGGAATCAAGATTTACTCGAAAAAATTGCTGATGCTGGTGGCGGAACTCTCGCCCATATTGAGCGACCAGAACAAGCTATTCATCAATTTAATCGTCTGTTCACACGGGTACAGTCAGTAGGCTTAACCAATGCTTACTTGCAACTATCTTTACAACCTCATATCAGGCTAGCAGAACTCAAACCTGTTGCTCAAGTTTCCCCAGATATTATTGAGTTACCTGTGGACACAGCCAGTGATGGTAGTTTTGCTGTACGCCTGGGGGATTTGATGAAAGATGTAGAACGGGTAATTTTAGCAAATTTGTACTTAGGAAAGTTACCACTAGGAGAACAGGTAATTGGGAATGTGCAGATCCGCTATGATGATCCATCTATGGAGCAAGAGGGTTTACTGTCGCCAATTTGGCCAGTGTATGCCAACGTTTTGGAGGTATATCAACCAGACTTCAATTCTCAAGTGCATCAGTGGATTTTGGCTGTAGCAAAATATCGCCAAACTCAGTTAGCTGAGACTAAATTACAACAGGGCGATCGCTCTGGCGCAGCCACCATGTTACAAACTGCGGCAAAAACAGCTTTACAAATTGGTGATAAAAACGCCGCTACAGTTTTGCAAACCTCTGCTACTCGCCTACAATCTGGGCAAGAACTCTCAGATGCAGACCTCAAGAAAACTCGTATTGCCGCTAAGACAATTTTACAAAGTTCTTGATCCCATGAAAACTACTGGCATTCATCACATAGCAATTATTTGTTCCGACTACGAAAGCTCGAAAAATTTTTATGTAAATATTCTAGGTTTTGGGATTATTCAAGAGACTTTTCGACCCGCCAGAAATTCCTATAAATTAGATTTACGTATTAATGAAAATACTCAAATCGAGTTATTTTCTTTTCCCTTTCCTCCCCAGCGAGCAAGTAATCCAGAGGCGTGTGGTCTAAGACATTTAGCTTTTGCTGTTGAGAATGTAGAAGAAGCTATCAGTTACTTAAAATCTCATGATTTAGAAGTAGAAAATATCAGAGTAGACGAGATTACAGGCAGAAAATTTACTTTCTTTAAAGACCCAGACAATTTACCTTTAGAAATTTACGAGTGTTCATGATAGATAATTACTTCCAACAAAAAACCCCAACTTTGCAGATGGGGTGATTAGGAGAAGTCCGAATGACGATGAGAAACCTTAACCGAGTTTAAAATTTAGCTAACGCCCAAAGCCACTAAAACTAAAGTAGCAACAAGCAATGTAGCGTATGCGGCTTGTGATGCGTAGCTGCGTTGCTGCTCTTGGCTGGGGTATGTAGCATAGTACATTTCAGGTTCTTTTGCGTAGTTATTTAAAATGCCGTTTTCGTTAATGGTGGTATACATAAATGTTTTTGCTGTATTTTGTCAACTTATGTAAATAAATTTAACAAGTTTGTTACAAAATGTCAACCTGACTTGACAAGAAAAGACTGATAAAGGTAATAAACAGTCCTTATCAGGCGGTAGGTGAAGACATGTATAGAGAGAGTGATACCAGATTGCCCTGGAAAACTGAGTTATTGCAGCCTAAAATTATTTTGCACAGTATACTTACGTTGGCTTGTCGTGTTGCTGATTATGTCGATACTGCTCTTATCACTACAGGTAAGAAAACCTTAGCATTGGTGACGGAGATGGAGATTTCCTGTCTGGTTATATAAATTAGCTTTGCAGAAAGCACATCAAGCAAGTAACAAATTGAGTCCTGGAGATGCAATCTCAGTCTAAAATCCCAAAGTCGAAATGCTCTTAACTTCTAAGGAGAGAGTTCGGTTTTTTCAAAGACATTTTTCAAGAGAGTCAAACTGATTTCAATTTGTCTTATTTGTTCTGGTGTCAAATCATCTAAGATATCGGCGATATGAGCGCGAGTTTTGTCTTGGGACTGCTCTAAGAGTTGCTTACCCTCTGGTGTTAAATTAAGGACTATTCGCCGCCGTTCTTGGGGATGATCAGTACGTTGCACTAGATGGCGTTGCACTAGCCGTTCAATTGTTGTTGATGCTGTAGCACAGGTGACACCAAGATGATCTGCTACCTCAGATAATGAAGCACCAGGACGACGTTTCAGAAATGCTAGCGATCGCAATTGTGGTATGGAAAGAGAGTCAGCACTGTGACTTCGCATATCAGCTCGGATAAACCGCATCAATAATGGAATTGTGTCCATAACTCTGACAGCACATTCTTGGGAAGTTTTTCCGAGCTTCATGAAATCGTTATTCTCCTGATGACATCGCCACCTGTGCAGTAAATTGCCCACAGATGATACTTAAGCTTAAGTTAATGCTAGCAAGAGAATTGTACAGTCTATTCTAAACCCACAAAGATTAGCTCTGAAGCAGGTAAACTATTGATTGAGGTTGGGCATGGAGCATCGGTAATCAGGCAAATCTCTTTGTATTCATCAATCCCCAGTAAATTTTAGTTTGCTTTGTAACTTGTCCTTAATCTATCCTGATCAGAATATGAAAAAAGATTAAGACAAGTGGCGAGCAAAAAAATGCTGGAAAGCTTCACTGAGATTGCGACAAAATTAGAAATTAATTGGGTTCTGCTAAGTGCTGGCCTGCAATTTGCCAGTTGGGGGTTATTCTCCTTATTGTTATCGGAAATATTAAGGGATGTCTACCATGCCTTGTGTCACAAAGTTGCTTGGCTAGGTAAATTGCACAACAAGCACCATACGGCTTATCGGCGTGATTTATCCATAGTCTCCTTAAAAGCCTATCAAGAATCTCAGCTTTACCATGACACTTTAGAGTCAGGTATATTAGTAGCAGCATTATTGGTAATTGCCTTAGTTTTCCAGCAACCGGGATTATGGTTGGGAGTAGTTTACAACGTTATATTTTTGTCTGCTGCGTACCTGCGATATTCTCAAGGAACAATTGACACTGACTATAATCACAAACCAGGGCCTTTAGACACCGCCCCTTCTGTATGGTTGGTGAATCGGTCTTATCATTGGCGACACCATTTTGATGATGTCAATGCTTACTACAGTGGTGTATTTTCCTTAGTAGATAAGGTATTGGGGACGGCACTTTCTCTCAAAGGTAAAACTATTGCAATTACTGGTGCGTCTGGTGCTTTAGGACAAGCATTAACAGCAGAATTACTGAAGCACAATGCTAAGGTTGTAGCATTAACTACGAACCCAGATAAATTACCAACTGATAATGGTGCGAAAGTAATTCCCTGGCAATTAGGTAATGAAGCAGAACTCAAAGCCAGTTTAGAGAAGGTAGATATATTAATTATCAACCACGGCGTTAATGTTTATGGCGATCGCACGCCACAAGGTATTAACTCTTCTTATGAAATCAATACCTTTTCTGCACTGCGATTGATGGACATCTTTATCGCCACGGTGACTGGCCCACAAGCCAAAGCCACTAAAGAAATTTGGGTAAATACATCTGAAGCTGAGGTAAACCCGGCGTTTAGTCCACTTTATGAACTCAGCAAACGTACCCTGGGGGATTTAGTCACGCTGAAACGCTTGAATGGCAATTGTGTAATTCGCAAATTAATTTTAGGGCCTTTTAAAAGCCAACTTAACCCTTATGGAGTGATGTCAGCACCACAGGTAGCTCGTGCTATTTTGTTTTTAGCACAGCGCGACTTTCGCAATATTATTGTCACTATCAATCCTGTAACTTATTTACTTTTCCCTGTCAAGGAAGTAAGCAGTTGGCTCTACTACCGAATTTTTAGCAAGACAATCCAAAATTAAAAGATGACAAAAATTTAAATGTTTTTGGGGTGCGTTACTTTATTGCTAACACACCCATTTTTATGTCCCTAATGACTTCCGTTAGTGTAGTTAGACGAAGTCCGTTCTAACTGCATTTCCAATTTTTTAATCAAACAATCAAATAAATTTGAATATTTTCCGAGAAGATAGGAACTATCCTTGTAGAAATCAATCACAACATACTAAGTTATCAAATTAAAACTATAGAGGATAGATATGCGTTTACCTGTAATTATTAGTGCAGTATTGCTGCTCTCTTTAGGTGTGAATTTGCCTGTAATGTCTCAATCTACTGTCAAGGTCACACAAATATCATCCAATAAAAATCTTAACCTAGCATCAAAAAGGCTGAAGTTTAATCGCAGTTTATGGAATAGCCGGAATATTTCTAATTACCGTTATACCTTCAGCAATGGCTGTTTTTGCGTACCTGATGCTAGAGGGCCAGTAGTGATTGAAGTTCGTAATGGTAAAACAGTTTCTATTACTTCAGTAGCTACTGGTCAACCAGTTGATCCGCAATTTTTTCAAAATTACAATACAATTCCTAAACTTTTTAATGTAATTCAAGATGCTATTGCACGCCAAGCATCCAGCTTAACTGTACAGTATAACGCCAGATATGGTTATCCGACTCAAATTAATGTTGATTACAATGCTCAAATAGCTGATGAAGAAATATATCTAACGATTGAGAATTTTGAAATACTCCCGTAATTATCATTTTGTACTCAAAATATCTAGTCTGATCTTGCTCTGTATTTAGCAATTATATTTGAGTTTAAACTCCCTGACTTCTTTGAGAAATCGGGGATATTTTGATGAGAAATTTGTTGTACAGTATCCATAAAATCAAGAGTTAGAAATAATAACTAACAACACATATGGCTAGACAAATTCACATTCTGTTACAAACTACAATTCCCGCAGTTGAAGATGATTGGAATATTTCAAGATTTTCTCTATTAAAAGAATATTTAACATCAATTAAAGATGAAACCGGGAAACAAGTATTTGTAGTCACAGGACGCGATCGCCTCTCTGATGCAGCAGGGGATGATCCGATTTTAAGTAGTCTAGATCAATCAGATTTTGATCAATTATGGTTATTTGCGCTAGATGTCGGTGATGGGTTAACAGCAAAAGATATTGCGGGTATTAATGCCTTTAGAAAACGGGGTGGGGGGATTTTATCGACGCGCGATCATCAAGATATGGGCTGTTCTATGTGTGGATTAGTAGATATTGGCGATTTACATTATTTCAATACCAAAAATCCCGATCCTGATGATTCTCGCTGGACTCGTGATGATCCCCACACGGCTTATATTTCCTGGCCAAATTATCATTCTGGTGCGAATGGGGATTATCAAAAAATCATTCCTGTTGAGCCAATTCATCCACTATTACAGAATCCTGATTCACCTACTGGCTTGATTGAATTTTTCCCCTCCCATCCCCATGAAGGTGGGATAGGAGTTAAACCAGAGTCCTCAGCGAGTGTAATTGTGTTTGGGGAAAGTATATTTACAGGGCGAAAATTCAATCTGGTAGCAGCGATGGAGCATTACACAGACACCGAAGGAAACAGATTAGGAAGAGCGATCGCTCATTCCAGCTTTCATCACTTTGTTGATTACAATTGGGATATTGACAAAGGCTGTCCCTCATTTGTCGATGAAGCACCAGGAACAGGGATGAAAACCGAACCACAAGCTTTAGCAGATATCAAGACCTATGTGCGTAATGCTGCTTTCTGGTTAGCCGAATAATGCCATTTTTCTGAAATTGCCCAAAGATTTCATGAAAATCTCTTGCCCTTACACCCCTACACCCTTACACCCCCACACCCCTATATCCCCACTCCCCTTTTCGGTCATTTCCCAAAATTTAGTCAAGATGCCCCTTGGGTAAATTTGCTAGAGTGAACACACCAGGATTTTTCAGTCAAATCTCTGATCACGCCAGCAGACGAGGCTATTCATGCTTACAAATACGCTACTTCTTTCTAATCAACTCCCCACACTAAAATATTCTTCCACGCCAGAGCGATTCGATGAAACGTGGGCTGACCCCCTGGCTACTCTTTTGGGTTTAGGACGCGCAGCTGGTGCAGACTTTATAGAATTCTTTTTAGAACGTCGCAACTATATTAGTAGCTTGGCGGAAGACGATACTATTACTAGTATTTCACCCAGTTTAGCTACAGGTGCAGGAGTCAGAGTATTTCGTGGCAAAGCCGACTGCTACGTCAGCACTAATGACTTATCATTTTCTGGCTTAAAAGCAGCCTTAGAAAAAGGTTTGTCTATCTTAGGCTTACACCTACCAGCCCCCAATGCTTTTATCCCAGAAATTAACCTGGAATTATTCCGAGACTACGCCACCAAACGCGGTAAAGATGGTTGGCTACCTTTGTGTAGTTCTATCCGCGAAATGGGCGAAATTCTCTTAGATGGTACTGCTTACTTAAATCGTAAAGCTAATCATGTGCAGTCCCGCCGTGCTAGCTATTTCCGCGATTGGCAAGAAGTTTTAGTTGCGGCTAGTGACGGAACTTTTGCCCGTGATATTCGCCTGACTCAATCAGTTGGTTTTAACTTGCTTTGTGCTGACGGTGCAAATCGTGCTTCCATTGGTGAACGTGCTGGTAATACCAGTGATGCGAATTTTCTGAGAACTTGGGATTATCAACAAGCAGCTGAGCATATAGCAGAATCAGCAGGGAAAATGCTCTACGCTGATTATGTAGAATCAGGCACTTATCCCATCATCATGGCGAATCACTTCGGCGGTGTAATTTTCCATGAAGCCTGCGGACACCTACTAGAAACCACCCAAATCGAGCGCAACACTACTCCCTTTGCTGATAAAAAAGGCGAAAAAATTGCCCACGAAAGCCTTACCGCTTGGGATGAAGGACGTGCCGATAATGCCTTCGGTACAATCGATATGGATGACGAAGGGATGCCTGCTCAAAGAACCCTCTTAATTGAAAAAGGTGTTCTTAAGAACTTCCTCGCCGATAGAACCGGTTCTTCCCGTACCGGACACCCCAGAACTGGTAGTGGTCGCCGCCAGAACTATACCTTCGCTGCTGCTAGCCGGATGCGTAATACTTATATCGCCCCTGGTGACTACACAATCGATGATTTATTCGGCTCAGTAGATAAAGGTATTTACTGTAAGAAAATGGGTGGCGGTAGTGTAGGTGCTACTGGTCAATTTAACTTCAGTGTAGATGAAGCCTATTTAATTGAAAATGGCAAAATTACTAAGCCATTAAAAGGTGCAACCTTAATTGGTGAAGCCAAGGAAATTATGAATAAAATTTCCATGTGTTCCCAAGATTTAGAACTTGCACCTGGTTTCTGTGGTTCTGTGAGTGGCAGCATTTACACCACCGTAGGGCAACCCCACATTAAAGTTGATTCCATTACCGTCGGAGGACGCTAAGGAATTTTAGATTTTAAATTTTTGAGAAAATAGATCCCCGACTTATCAAAGAAGTAGGGGATCTAAGACTCCCATAAAGTTCAGTGAAATTCAAAATTGACTATGCCCAATATTAATGAGATTGCAAGTTATGCCAAGGAGAATGCAGAGAAACTTGGCATCAAAAAATTTGACATTTATGGCTCAACTGTAGATGAAACTAGCGTCCAAGTTGACCAAGGCGAACCAAAACAAGTTAAAGCTTCCAATCGCTCTGGTGTGACTGTGCGTGTTTGGAATGAAGATAATACCATCGGTGTCACCAGTACCACCGATGTAGATCCTCAAGGATTAGAATTAGCATTAAAAACTGCTTACGAAGCTAGTTTTTTTGGTGTGAAAGAACACGTACCAGATTTTAGTCCAGAGGCTACTGTAGAATTAGCCAAAATACTTGATGAGAAAGCACCCCAAGCACCAGTTTCGGAACTCATTGACAAACTTCTAGTAGCTGAAAAAGAATTACTAGCGTCTCATACAGCAATTAAAGGAGTTCCTTATAACGGTTTAGCACAGAAAGATATTGATAGATTTTATCTCAATAGTGATGGTGCTTTGAGAAAAGATTCCCTGTCTTTATCTTCAGTTTATCTATATAGCAAAACCGAGGAAGAAGGTAAAAAACCACGCAGTGCAGGTGCTTATAGAGTCAGCCGCAGTGTGGCAGATTTAGATATTAATGGTTGCATCCAAGAAACAGTTGACAAAACTATCAGTCATTTGAACTACGAAAAAGTTAAGACTGGTAAATATCAAGTAGTGTTCTCGCCAGAGGCTTTTTTAAGTCTCTTGGGTGCATTTTCTAATTTGTTTAATGCTCAAAGCATTTTAGATAAACAAAGTTTGTCTACTCCCGATGATTTAGGTAAACAAATCGCCACACCTCTGCTTTCTGTATATGATGATGCCTTACATCCTGCAAATCTAGGCGCAGAAACTTTTGATGGTGAAGGTACGCCTACTCGTCAGATTAAGTTAATAGAAAACGGCATCTTAACCAGCTTTCTGCATAGTGCTGGTACTGCTAAAAGGTTAAATGCTCAACCAACAGGTAATGCTAGTATTGGGGCAAAGGTGAGCGTCGGCCCGAATTTTTATCATGTGTTTGCAGCCCAAAATTCTGAGCAGGAATTAAGCTTAGATACTGTTGAAAATGTGATTTTAATTGATGATTTACACGCTCTCCATGCTGGTGTGAAATCTTTACAAGGCTCGTTTTCTTTACCGTTTGATGGTTGGCTAATTAACAAGGGCGAAAAAATCAGTATCGAATCAGCAACGGTTGCTGGTGACTTCTTGGAACTTCTGAAATCAATTATTTGTGTAGAAAAAGAAGTGGAGTTAACTCCTGGTGGTGTTGCTCCTAGAATTTGGGTTGATGGTTTATCAATTACTGGTGAGTAAGGTGATTTTATAGTTTGAAATCAGAACTTTAGTCCTCTGACAATTTGAGTATCAGGACTAAAGTCCTTACTACTAACTCATAACCCTGCTTTCTCGGAGAAAGTAGGGTTTTTTAATTTAATGAGAAACTTAAGACTTACATAATGAGAAATTAATTTAGTTTTAACGTTTGGTTTCTAGCCTAATTCAAGTGTTTTTACTGAAACTTATTCAGTAGCTCAACTTCATGACCAATCAAATAACTGTTCCACTGAAGTAACTTAGCTACTTTAAGTAATTTTCCTGTAACCAAATACTTGTGAGGAGAAATCATGCGGCATTTCTTGGGAGCATTTTTGCTGGGAATGGCTACAATAACTGTTATGCCTACAGAAAAAGTCCTAGCAGCAACATTGACAGGTCAACCCCCCATTGTCATCGGACATAGAGGTGCTAGCGGTTATCGTCCTGAGCATACTTTAGAAGCTTATAAACTCGCTATTGAAATGGGGGCTGATTACATTGAGCCTGATTTAGTTGCTACTAAAGACGGTGTTTTAGTGGCGCGTCATGAAAACGCATTAGCAATTCTCAATCCTGATGGTACTATCAATGCTACAGACACCAGTACTGATATCTATCTACGTCCAGAGTTTGCCGATCGCAAAACCACTAAAGTCATTGATGGGCGTACTATTACAGGTTGGTTTACAGAAGACCTTACCTTAGCTGAGTTGAAAACTCTCCGTGCTGTAGAAAGAATCCCTGATATTCGTCCTGCTAACACAGCTTTTAATGGACTGTTTGAAGTTCCCACTCTGCAAGAAGTCATTGATTTAGCCAAGGAACAAAGTTCACTACTGGGACGGACTATTGGTATTTATCCTGAAACTAAGCACCCTACTTATTTTGATTCCATTGGTTTATCAATGGAAGAAATCCTGGTAAGTGTTTTAAATGCCAATGGCTATACTGATGAAACTGCCCCAGTTTACATTCAGTCTTTTGAAGTTGCCAATTTAAAAGACTTGAACACACTAACTAATGTTTCTCTAGTCCAACTGCTCAATAGTGGTGGCAGACCCTATGATTTTACAGTGAGTGGTGATTCTCGCACTTATGCTAGTTTAGCTACTCCTGAAGGTTTGGCAGAAATTGCTACCTATGCTAATGGGATTGGTGCGAACAAAAACTTAATTATTCCTAGAGTTGGGGGGAATTTATCGTCTCCTACAAGTTTAGTTGATGATGCTCATGCAGCTGGTTTGTTCGTTCACGCTTGGACATTCCGTGACGAAGATGTCTTCTTACCTGCAAATTTACAAGGTAATCCCGAAGAAGAATACAGACGCTTTTATGCAACTGGTATTGATGGTTTATTTAGCGATAACCCAGATACAGCAGTTGAGGTTCGTTCTACTTTAGTTCCTGAACCTAGCGCGATGTTGGGATTGGGAATTTTACCTCTATTGGGATGCTTATTCCGTCGTCGAACTAAGTAAATGTGAGTAGATCGCACTAAAAAATCCCTCTCCAAACCTCTTTGCGCGTCGGGGAGAGGCTTAAGGGACTTCCAACTAAAAAAATATACAATCGCTTTGGTGAGCAGGCTACGGTGTACACACAAGTCTTATAACCTTGTCCCACACAGTTTTGATCCCCCCTAACCCCCCTTGAAAAAGGGGGGAACAAGAATCAAAGTCCCCCTTTTTAAGGGGAGCCACTGCGTTGGAGAGACACTGCGTTGGGCGGGCAATGCCCGACTTGTAGCAAGTGTCGTCGGGTTTCCCGGCTTAAAGCAAGTGGCGTGGATTTAGGGGGATCGAACCCACATTCTGCACTTAGCAAAAAGATGTGTGTACACCGTAGGGTGAGCAGGGGAGGCAGGGAGAGCAGGGGAGGAACAATACAATGATCGTATTTGCTCTGACCCATTGAATAATTTATTTTCTGGAAGTCCCTAAAAGCCGGCGTTGCTGAATCATGGGATGATTACGACCAATTGAAAATTCGTTTTCAATTGTTTCAACCGCCAATTCATCCCACATTTATGCAGATCCAAAATTTGCGGTCGGAATGGAAACTTCCGATCACAGATTAGTTAAAAGCTCACTGATACTCGATCGTATTTGCTCTGACCCATTGAATAATTTATTTTCTGGAAGTCCCTAAAAGCCGGCGTTGCTGAATCATGGGATGATTACGACCAATTGAAAATTCGTTTTCAATTGTTTCAACCGCCAATTCATCCCACATTTATGCAGATCCAAAATTTGCGGTCGGAATGGAAACTTCCGATCGCAGATTAGTTAAAAGCTCACTGATACTCAATTGGTGTTGGATGTGGTTGTAGCATTGAGTGAGACTATGGGACGATTGGCGATCGCACTTAAACCAGCCGAATTCATTAAGTCTACCCAATCACGAATTAGGGTAAAGTCGCTAGGTTTTTCAGCCCGTAAATCAGCTAAGGTTTTTAATGTATCGTGCCAATAGCCGTTTTCTGCATAGATAAATACTCGTTGCTTCGGTGTCGATGTCTGCAATTGGGTGACTAGTGCGGCTGTTGGTTGTACCCGTTCTATCCAACCACTGGCGACGGGATCACCACTGCGATCGCCGCCATTGGGATCGCATAGTAAAGAAAATCTCCACCGATATTTTTTACCCACTTCTAAGCCAGGAAAATCAGCAGGTAGGGTGTAACTCATAATGCCGTTGTTAGCTTTGAAAGGCAAAGTTTTTTCTAAAAGGATTTCGTCTCCGGCTTCATTTCGTAGTAAAAAAGCGGCCTGTTGAGCGGAAGTTTCCGGTACATTGACAAAGAATGTCGGGCGATCGCTCAAGGTTAATTCAACAGGAATTTCTGTGGCTGACATCCCTGTGGGTTTGACTGGTAAAACTGCACCGATGGCTTGGGGTGTACATTGACCGCGCGCTGCTCCTGCTTCGAGATTACGAGAACCGCGAATTCCCGGTACTTTAAACCTTAACAGGGAACGACGGCGGGGGGTAAATCTAGGGCGGGGATTTTGGGAAATCAGATGTGAGTTATTGATTGTTGGTGTAGCGATGGCTGCTGCTGTAGTCAATAACACTTCTGTAGATAAAGTTAAACCTAGTGTGATTAATAGTAGGGTCTTTTTTAGCATAATTTTTTGATGATAGTCAGATTAAAAAACAGCTTGCTAGGTCAAGTTACTTCCTCAAGCTGTTAAAGATTTCCTGCGTTTTATTAACAACAATTACTTACTAGTGACACTATCATTACTTCTAAAGTTCCGAAATTGCGGTTACTTCAGTAGATATACCATAAAAACTTTCGGTAATTTAGCAAAAAGCAGCAGAATAAATGTTATAAAATTACCCAAATCTGGAAAGTTAAGTAGTTAACATTACTTAAACTCTTCATCTCTAGCAATTATCTGCTCCCATCCCCATTGATTCACACCCTAACTATTAGGTTCAGGAGATCCGCACGCCATGACTAATCTCAAACCAAAACTCTCTGGTTTCCCGCAAGCCATTTTGACCTTTGGGAGTACGGTATTGCTGACAAGTTTAGCGATTACTGGGGTAGTTTTGGGATTGCGAGGCTTAGGTAGTTTGGAGGGAATGGAATTAGGGGCGTTTGATCAATTAATGCGATCGCGTCCTGATGAGGGTGTAGATAATCGGTTTTTGGTTGTGGGTGTGAATGATGCAGATATCCAAACTCGCAAAGAGTACCCAATAGAAGATGGCACATTAGCCCAGTTGTTAGCAAAATTAGAGGCGCAAGCACCACGAGTCATTGGCATAGATATTTTAAGGGATGTGAAGCAGGGTAGTGCAGTTGGAAGAGCCGAATTAGTGAAGTTGTTAACAGATAGCGAAAACATTGTTGCTGTCTGTGCTATCAGTAAGGCTGATTCACCCGGTATTCCCGCCGCCCCAGGTATTCCTGAAGAACGGGTGGGAGTGGCAGATTTCCCCGTAGATCCAGGTGGGACTGTGCGCCAGGGAATGATCCTGACGATTCCCCAAGCCTCGAAACTACCAGTACCGAATGAACATATTTGCAATTACGTCAGTGCGGAAAATCAACTACCGTCTCTAAGTTTTCAAGTCGCCACACGTTACTTAGCAGAAAGTGGTATTGAACCAGAACAAACCCAGTCCGGTGAAATCAAATTCCGGGACACAGTTCTCAAACGCTTAACCCCGAATGCTGGTGGTTATCACAAGGTTGATACCGGTGATTATCAAATGTTGTTAAATTACCGTTCTGGGAAAAATCCCGTTGCCCAGGTATCCCTGAGTGATGTATTAAGCGATAAAGTTGATCCAGCTTTGATCAAAGACAAAATAGTGCTGATTGGTTATACCGCCGCCATTGTGAAAGATACCTTTTACACACCTTATAGTGCAGGTGCAGCCGATAGCCAAAAAATGCCGGGGGTAGTAGTTCACGCCCAAAATGCTAGTCAAATATTAAGCGCAGTTCTAGATAAACGACCATTATTTTGGCACTGGAATGAAGTACAGGAAGGCTTGTGGGTGTTTGCTTGGTCATTGGTAGGGGGCTTTTTAGCGTGGCGAATTCGCAAACCCTGGTTATTAATTTTAGGTGGTGGGGTCGCGATCGCCATTTTACTCGGTGGTACTTATGCCATCTTTCTCAAAGCTGGATGGATACCTTTAGTTCCACCAGCGTTAGGACTCTTAGCCACGGCTGCTGGTGTAGTATTGATAGATAGATACGCGGCTACAATCGTCAAGACAGTGAAAGGATTCTTAAAAATCAATATCGATATTGACGAAGAAAAAAAGGATGAAGAGGTAGCTGCAATTACCGAAAGCGACTATTTTTTGGAATTACAACAAAAAGCCAAGGATTTGCGAGTTAGAGATCACACACAGACATCTGGTACTGTGGAAAATTCACCAATTCCAAATCTGCGTCCTCCAGAAACTTTGCAACCAATCTCAACCACAAAATCTGAATCAACGTCAACAATTCTAGATGTTGATTACTTACAGCAAGTGCGCGATCGCCGCAACAAACGCAATTCATCAGAAAATAGTGATGATGCTAATCATGACTCAGAAAAACTAACACCCACCCCTGTAGAAGAACAAGCAGACATAGATTACTGGCAACAATTACAAAGTCGAGGTAAAAAACTGAGAGAAAATAAAAAATAAGGTTTTAGGGGTGTAGAGGAAAAGTATTTTTTGCATATTTTATTAGTACATAAATGCGCTAGTCAGAGGCTGAGTGTAAATCTTGAAACAGAAGATTAACCATGAGTAATTCAGATTTTGAAGCATTACCACCCCAGAAGGACATAATTGATTTGACGCATTTACCTGATGAACAGCGTCAATTAGTCAACTGGATAATTCGCCAACAAAAAGTTACTTTATCTGATATAGTCAACAATCAAAATATTTCTGAGCAATTAGCACAACAGTATATTGAAAATTTAATCTCTCACGGATTTATCCGAGTTGTTAAGGAAGAAGAGGCCATTTACTATCAACCTCACTTTGCTAGTCCCAAGAAAAGTCGGCTTCCTCAACATATCTGGGATAAATTAGAAACGTAAATCTTCCCCTGCTTACCCTGCGCCATTTCCTAGAAGTTCTTTGATTTTGAACTTTTTAGGCGCAAGCCTTTGCTACCCAGGCGTAAGCCTAGCCGTAGGCTATGAATGAATTTTGAATTGATTTGTCCCAGTCCCCAATCTCTCAATCATCATGTCTAAAATTGTTTCCATTCACTCATTTCGGGGTGGCACAGGTAAATCAAATTCCACTGCTAATTTAGCAGGAATTGTTGCACGTTATGGTTATCGAGTCGGTATTGTTGATACTGATATTCAATCTCCAGGTATTCATGTCCTATTTGGTTTTGATGAACAGAAAATGAAATACTCCCTCAATGATTATCTTTGGGGAAACTGTTCTATTGAAGAGACAGCTTATGATGTTACCTCAGTTTTGCAAAAAAATGTGGGAAAAAATAGTAAGGTTTACTTAATTCCCTCCAGTATAAAAGCAAAAGATATTACCAAAGTTTTACGAGAAGGATTCGATTTTAATTTACTCAATGATGGCTTTCAAGACTTACTGACTGCTTTAAATTTAGATTATTTATTTATTGATACGCACCCAGGTTTAAATGAGGAGACATTACTTTCTATTGCTATTTCTGATATTTTAGTGTTGATTCTCAGACCCGATCGCCAGGATTTTCAAGGTACAGCAGTTACAGTGGATGTAGCCCGTAAATTAGAAGTACCGAAAATGTTACTTTTAATTAATAAAGCCTTGCCAGCATTAGATTTTGATGCTTTGCGCCAACAAGTAGAAAAGACATATAATGCCCCTGTAGCCGGCATTTTACCTCTATCAGAAGAGTTGATTCAATTAGCTAGTAGCGATTTATTTTGTTTACGAAATCCAGATCATCCCTTTAGTCAAGTAATGGATAAAGTAGCGCAGATGATTATGAAAAACTGAGGGAGAAAGTCAGTTCTGCTAATTACCAAGGATTCCCAATCATGGTAAATGCAGACCAAAAATAAGGATGGCGGATATCTTTATCGCCTAGTTTGGCGAGGTCTGGTGGTAAAGTGACCTCCCCTCTAGTAGTTTCTAACCTACCGTTTTCTAACCGGATCTCACCTTTGAGGGCTGCCACTTGGGCTTGGCGGAGGGCTTCGGCTTTGATGGGGGCAATTTTTAGGCGATCGTAAAATTCACTAATAAAACCCAATGTACCCTCATCGGAGACATACCACAAACTGGCTAAGGCTGACTTAGCACCAGCTTGCACAGCAAAACCAGCAAAGCCTAACTCGGCTTCTTCATCTCCGAGGGCAGTACGACAAGCACTCAATACTACTAACTCTACAGGTGGGTTATTCCAACCGAGTTGACGAATTTGATCCATTCGTAATTGCGTATCCCACAGTTGAATGTAGGAGTTACTGGGCGCACCGGGCCTAAATTCGCCGTGGGTGGCTAGATGGATAATCCCAAAGGGTGTTTGTTGGCGTTGGGTTTGGAGATTTTTCAGGGTAAAGGCTTCGTTGAGGAAGGATTTACCTGGCCACAGACGGGGGGTGATGGTTTTCAGTTCTGTGGGTACGGCTGGTAAAGGTTGTTGGTTGGTGAATTTAGATGCACCCATACTTAAGACTTGGGCTTTTCTCACATCTACATATCGGGTATCGGTAAGGCTAAGACTCGGTATTAAGCCGACGCTATATTTTTCTACTAGATATTGTTTGCCATCATAGAGGGCGGCGACAGGTAGCGATCGCAGTCCCTTATCCATGATAAATACTAGGTTTTGTATGCCATATGCTTGTAATTCGCTGTCGATGGGTTGAATTAGCAAGTCATGTAGTTGTTTGGCGGAGTCTATATAATCTTTCCGTAATGTCGTATCTGTGACACGACTTTTAAAAATGCGGGCGACTGCTAAAATTTGCGATCGCGTGATTGGTATAACTTTGCGAACTGGTGTCCCTTTGGCTGTGACTACTAGTAATTCTAGGCGATCGTCTGGAGATTCGATATTTAGGGCTTTCGTGCGTGTTTCTTGATTGGGATTAGTAGAAATCTGCGATACAAAACTAACGTAAATTAACGCAGGTTTCACACCTGTAGCACTTTCAATGTCTTGTAAGATATTTTGAGCTGTATTTGTGTTGATAATTCTGGGGAGAGTGGGTCTACCTAAGTATTGTTGGATTTCATTCGTTACCTTTTCATCAATTTCTGGAACGATTTTATCGGCTATAACTTTTGGGATGACGGTAGTAGGGATAACGGGTGAAATTTTTTCTAAAATTGTGGGGTTAGGAGAATCATCTGGAATTCTGAGAGTTGGTGTTGGTGTCGGTGTTGGTGTTGGTGTCGGTGGTGGTGTTGGTGGTGTTGGAGTAACTTGAATAGTAATATCTTGCGGGGATGAGAAGGAAACGCGATCGCTAGCTGTAATACTAAAAGCCGTAATATTGCCAGTCGTATCAGTTGGTGGGGTGTATACTAAAACCGTATTTCCATCTAGGGTTGTCCCTGCGGTAACTTCTGTCCCATCTTCCAATGCTAAACTCCCAGCTTTGATTTCTGTCAAAGTTATCGTGAGATTATCTTGATTGACATCATTTTGAGTAACATTTAAATCACTAAAACTAAATGTCACCGATTGATTTTCTTGAGTTGTAGGAGTATTACTATTTGCTGTTAAAGTAGGTGGGCTGTTAATAGATATAATCGTAATATCATTGGGAGTATCACTAGCAGTTCCACCATTTTCTAAAACTGGAAATGTATTAACTGTTGAATTTGGTGTGATTTGAGAAGTGCCTGTATTTATATTTCCTACCAGTCCATTTTGACTAGCATCACCAACTATAAATGGTACATTATCAGCACCACCATCATGTTGAATTGTGACGCTACCTGATGTTGTATCTCCAGCCGTATAGATAGTATCACCTGTGATTTGTCCATAACGCAAAATTTCGTCTAATCCCTTGACAACTCCATTAGCTAGGATATTGACATTACCTGCTTCACCAATACTAAAGCCAGAACCAAAATAACTAGCGTTGGTATCAATACTGTCAAAAGTAATGTTTTTTCCGGCATTTAAATCCACACTTCCACCCACAAAAGCACCGTAAGCACTAAAAGCAAAAGCATCAATCTTCCCAGTGATAATATTTCCCGTTGCACTGATGTTGACTGCGCCAGCATTAGTCTGAATATCAGAACCCAAAGAGGTACTATTTGATGATGTATCAATATCACCTGTAAAAACATTACCTCCTGCTAAGATAGTAACTTTTCCACCTGTTACATTAACAAAGGTATCACTTTGAGCAGAAGAGTTAATATTACCTGTGACAATATTTCCGGGAGTTTGAATATCTACTAAACCAGCGATAGAATTATCACCTTCAGAGGGAACATCAGCAAAAGAATCAATATTACCTGTTTGAATATCACCACTCAATGATTGTAAAATTACTCTTCCAGCAATACCAAAAATAGGATTACTCGTATCAATATTTTCTACTCTAATAGTTGCTGGTGTGGATGATGTTCCTGTAGTACTAAAAGTAGTTCCAGATTCTACTGCATTAGGAGGAATATTAGCCGTTGCTTCTAATATACTTAACCCTGCTCTTAAAATTAAAGCAGGTTCGGTGGCTAAAATAAATTCATCTGACGATGGCGAACAAGATCCATACGGACAAAGGGTAAAATCTGGATCAGTAATTTTAATATTACCAGCAGTGATACTACCTGTAGATTCTACTTTTAAAGCTGGGCCGACATAATCGCCGAAAGTCACATCACCATTGGCACTAATAATTGGGTCATAAAGACTGATAAAATTACTCCGATTACCTTGATTATTGATAATTGAAAATTTGCCCCCACTGGCAAAGTGAGTATCCAGAGAAATTTTCCCATTACTAATTAATGTTAAGTTCCCACCGCTAATAAAACTTGTCCGATTTAAATGACTAATGGCTAAAATATCAATACTTTCATTCCCTTGCAATAGTAGATTATTGCCTGCAACTACAGCAACATTATGCGCAGCACTATCACGGACTATTACAGAATTATTCGCTAATAAATTTAAGTTTCCAATGGTAGTAATTTTACTTTCTGGTAATATCAAATTTTGGCTGGCTTGCAGATTAACTGTGCTAGCATTGGCGTGTTTTACTACCACATCACCACGATTAACTGGCAAACCAGAACCAGCTAATTCCACTTCACCACTATTATTAACTATTAATTGTGTTGCATGATTACCACCACCGCCAGTCAATAGGTTGGCGAGGGAATTGCTTGAACTATTGTTAATAGTCGATGTAGGAAGAATTTCTAAACTTAAGAGATTTCCCGGAATGCTTAGACGTACTAAACTAGAACCTGGAACAGCAGAGACATTAATATTACCACCTGGTGCAGAAAGTTGCCCAGTACTGACGACAGTACCACCTAATAACGTTAAGTTGCTACCTTGGGAAACAGCAAGATTAGCTGCATTAAAAATTGCACTCGGTGAGTTTGTATCAAAGACAAAGCTATTAGGTGTGCCGATGATTACAGCGTAATTGTTCCAGCCATTTACATTCAAATAATTATTACTGAAACCTATGCGGTTAGCAGTGGTAGCTGTAAATGATGCTGGGACGTTTAAAGTTGCATGAGTACCAAAAATAATTCCATTGGGATTGATTAAATATAAGTTAGAGTTACCACCAGTCACTTTAATTAAGCCGTTAATATATGAAGCGTCACCACCAGTGATACGTCCTAAAATATTTTGAATTGACGGCTGTGATAAGAAGTTAGCTGTTTGGTTAGCATCTAAACCAAACTGTGAGAAACTATGAAAAAGATTGGCGCGATCGCTACTCAGACTCCCGCCACTAATATCAATATTATTCCCTTGATTATTAATAACAGTACCAGTACCATCATTAGCTGGTGTAATTAATTCTGCTTGGGCAATACTAGGAAATAATCCCAATAATAAACAAGCACTAACTAAACTAGTTTTTTTAACTTGAAATTTACGTCGTTGTCGCGCTTTTTTTACAGCTTGATGAGCAAATTTAGCCTGTAAAGGCGCATATTTTTTTGATAAATTTTCCGTATGCTTGCGATAATAATATAGTGGTTGAAAAATATGTTTTACTTGACTTACTTCTGCCAAACGCAAACATAAATCATAGTCTTCCACATATTGCAAAGATTCGTCTATTCCCCCGACTGAATCAAACACTTCCCGACGTATCAATCGGAAGTGAAACGTCATAAACTTATTTAACAGTTCTTCTCGACTATAGGGAATTAAGCAACGATAACCATAGCCTAAAATATGATTATGCGCATCAATATCTAAATAGTCGGTGTACACCCAACCAATATCAGATTGTGCATCTAACACCGCAGATGTTTCTTGTAATGCAGTTGGTGCTAACAAATCATCACTATCTACCCAACCAATATACTTACCACGAGTTTGGGAGATCGCAGCTTTGAGAGCTTTGGTTGTTCCCTGATTGGCAGATTCTACCACCCGCACCCGATGATCAAGTTGTTCATACTCACGAGCAATGGCTGCGGAGTGATCAGTAGATCCATCATCCCAAATTAGCAGTTCAAAATCTGACCGAGTTTGACCTAAAACACTGGCAATAGCAGCACCAAGATAAGACTCCCGATTATAAACAGGAATAACAATAGAAATTACTGGATTCATAAATTTTGAGCAAAATTTTTTGTATACTCGGTCATGATACTTGGCTGCATTCTGCCATGCTCTAGCCTGATTAATATTTGATGTTTGCAAATGTTTGCATACCGTCAATCAGTCCCTGAATTTTGCTATATTGCTATTCATATTGCTAGGAAATCCTCTAATTGTTAAAAAACTTAATTAAATTTAAATTTTCATAATTTGCTATGTCAAACTTCTTCGCCGATATCAATAAAAGGCGGATCTTCGCTATTTATGATCGCTCTCAAAAATGGATATTAGGTAGTAAAGGTTATTTACTAACCTTCACATTCTTAATTAGCAGTTGGCTAGTTCCAAAAACCTTATTAGCTCAAGAAAAGCTAGAAATAAAAGACTTTGATTATTGGGCAAGTTTTTGTAGATTACTCGGAGAGGAAAAGAAATACGAAGAAGCGATCGCAGCTTGCAATCAAGCCATTGGACTTAAACCAGAAAATGCTGAAATTTGGGTAGAAAGGACAGAAATCTTAATCAAACAGACAAAATATAGCGAAGCTTTAGTTTCAGCCGAACGCGCTCTACGTCTGCAACCAAAATACTCTTTGGCTTTAGCTCAACGCTGTCAAGCATTATTAAATTTGAATAAATATGCGGAGGCTAGTGCCGCTTGTGATTTAGCTTTACGCGCTGATGGTAATTGGGGTGAGTCCACAGCAGAATTAGCTTGGTATAATAAGGGGTTAGCGGAAAGTAAATTAGGACAATTTTACGCAGCAACAGTCTCATTTAATCGAGCCTTAAATTTAAATTCTCAAAACTCTTTAGCCTTGGTAGGTAAATGCCAAGCTTTATCGAATTCAGGCAGATTATACGAAGCAATTGATGCTTGTGATGCAGCCATCAAAGCTAATAGTAATTGGGGTGATAATTCGCCTGCGATCGCTTGGTATCATAAAGGGTTAGCACAGCAAAAAAATGGTCAAATAGAAGAAGCGATCGCCTCATTTGATCAAGCGATCGCTATGAATCCCAAAGATGTAGATATCTGGATTACCCACGGACAAGCTTTAGCCACTGTAGGTAAACCAGCACAAGCTAGTGTTTCTTTTGAATTTGCAGTCAAGTTAAGTCCTAATTATTCTTTGGCGTTGGCTCATCAAAGTGCTACATTCAACAAGTTAAGCAAATATAAAGAAGCCCAAGCCGCTAGTGAACAAGCCATCCAAGGCGATAATAGATGGGGTGATTCAACTCCCGCTTTAGCTTGGGAACAGCGAGGAATTGCTTTAGCTGGGATGGGAAGTTATGAAGAAGGATTAGCTTCCATAGATCGCGCGATCGCCCTGAATCCAAACTACGCCGAAGCTTGGAATAATCGCGCTGTCACTCAATGGTATTTAGGTAGATATTCTGAAGCCATTGCGAATAGCGATCGCGCCACGACAATTAACCCCAAATATGCCCAAGCCTGGTTTAATAAAGGGAGAATTCTCAAAACCTTAGAACGCTATCCAGAAGCACTATCAGCATACAATCAGGCTCTAGAAAATAGTAAATCTGCTGAAAATACTCTAGTAGCGAATATCTGGGCTAATCGTAGTGTAGTTTTATGGCATTTATCACGCTATCAAGAAGCTTTAGCTTCAGCCGATCGCGCCATAGGAATCAATCCAGAATTGTCGCCGGGATGGTATAACCGGGGTGTGGTGTTATTAGATTTAAGACGCTACGAAGAAGCCATCACGGCTTATAGTCGTGCTGATACTCTCACGCCCAATGATGCTAATATCCTGTTAGGTAAAGGAGTTGCCCTACTCAAATTAGGCAAATTACCGGAAGCGATCGCTGCTTTTGCAGCCACCTTAAAATTAGATCCGCAAAATACCTTAGCACAGACTAATCAAACTATTGCTCAAGCACAATTGCAACAACAGTTAGAACAGCAAACACCAGAATTACCCGTGATTCCAGAGAAAACTAAGTGAGTCAGTCGGCTCTACTCGTACTGACGTATCCTATCTAACAACCACTTTGGGAGAGACGTTATTTTTTGCTTTTCCCTAACAGAGCGGTGAAAATAACCCAACAGTAAATTTTAACCACACTGTTTGAGATATCAGAGCTTCTTTTTTTGCCTTGTGTCTTCTAACACTAGCACTTTAAAATAAAAAAATACTATTTTACCGAAATTTTACTGATGCGGTCTTAAAATTATGATTATATTGAGGATGCTACATAAATTTCAAACAAATCTACTCATGTAGCGTTTAATTTATGTAGTTAGGCCAAACGTATGTTTTTGATTTCATTTCGGCTTGATGTCGTCTAGTGTGTTCCAAGTTCACAATTATCATCGAATTCTGTAAGATTGCGTGCGATCATGCTCCGTCCCAACGTAGGCGATCGTATTCCCTGTGATTTATAGCCTCTGAACACCAGAGTTTTAACAGCAGCTATTGTTAAGTTGAAATGGAACACACAAAAAATCAGCTCAGTGTATTAATCAGAAACTCTGAATTCTTATTAATGGGGATAGGTGCAAGCTTAACAGCCATCCATCTCAGCTTATATTGGAGATACAAAGATTCCGTCAGTTTTGTTTTATGTTTCTTATTTTTGGCAACTATATATTCTCAAATTAAGGAAAAACGCTGTAGCTTAAAGTTAGAGAGCGGATTTATTTCTAGCCTTTTAGGCCTCTTAATGATTGTCTTGATATATATCAATAGTATATATCAATTAAATTTGGGTATTTTACTATCATTTTCACCATTTATCGCAGCTTTTGCACTGGCTTTGATAGCTTCTGGATTTAAAGGTTTAAAGCAATATCGGATAGAATTACTGACAATATTATTTTTTAGTTTGCGGACTTGGATACCTTCAATTAACAAAATCGATATATCACCGATTACTGCCAAATTTTCCGCCATGCTTCTTTGGTATACAGGCTTTAATGTGAGTCGTTCCGGACTTACGATTAGTTTACCAACGGGGTCTGTAGAAGTTTATCATGGTTGCTCTGGCATAGTATTAATTTTAGATACGTTGAGTTTAGGAATCCTGTTTCTTTTCATGTTTGATTTGAATCTAAAGCAAAAAATTCTTGTACCATCGGTAGCTGCAATATTGGCATTTATTATTAATAGTATACGAGTTTGTCTGATGGCTGTTTTAGTAGCGCAAGGTGATCAACAAGCATTTAAATATTGGCATGAAGGTGACGGATCTCTCGTATTTTCAATGATCACAGCTTTTATTTTTTGTTGTTTCTGTTGGTATTTACTCAGCTATAATCAACGCAAAAATCAGAAAATTATGGATAGCTAAAAGTCAATGTATTGGAAAAAATTCCGCATTCAATTATTAACTTTAACCTTTGGTGCAAATTTATTTGTTTTGGGAATATTAATCCTGTTCCCTAATCTGGGACAACCTAAAAATAAACCCTTGGTTTTTCCTGAAGAAGTACCTTTGAGCCAATGGCGAATGATTAGTTCTCAAGATGTAAAGATTAACAAGGAAAAGTATCCAGAGTTGTTATCTCAACGGAATTATCAATATCTTAAAGACGATATAAATTTAAATATTGAAATGCGGTATTTACAGAATTTTTATCCTGCTGATGTTACAATTCCAAAGAATCATTCTTCTGCTACCAAAGCATCAAACACTGTGCGTTACCAAGAGGGGATAGGTTATTACGGTGTTGGAATCTATGAACAAAATGCTTATCTGCGTTCCTGTATTAACCCGCGAGGTGGTAGCACTTTCACTCATGCGCAGTATAGACAGAATCGATATTCCCAAGATATCAGTTTTGCTCGCTTACTCCCAGTATTACAAGGACAGGAAGCACTCCTAGACAAGCGTTGTCTTTTGGTGTATTTGTCGATGCCCTTAAAGAATTCCTCCCCAGAAAATGCCTACCAAATTCTCGAACAAGCTTGGGTTTCGTGGTATCAGTGGTGGCAACCTCAATTTCCCAAACCTTGATTTTCATTTAGCATAAATTGTTCAATACTCATAAAAGTTATGACTGATTTTGATATTTCCAAAGTAATAGAAACAGAGGTTTCCAAATTACAGAACTCCGTAAAATCTATAGATTCTTCACTAGAATTTGTAGGAGTTTGCAGGTTAATTGGTTATGGAATGCTGGTCTTGGCATTGTTTGATCTAATTGAAACATTTGTCCCACCAAATTTTATGAATCCTGGCTGGGAATTTCAAACAATGGGGAAAATAGTAGAACGAGTAGCAGTACCTTTGATTGCGCTAGTGTTTGTCTTCTTAGGGAAACTAGAAAAGCGAGCTAAATGGGAACTACGCCTGTTACCAATATTATCTTACTTAACTTTGTTAGTGGCATTATTGTATATATTGCTAATTCCTATGGGAGTTGTGAATACAATTCGGTTATACAATAATAATGTCAATCAAGTTAACAACCAATACAATCAGCAATTATCTCAAGCAAATCAGCTACAAAAGCGATTAAGTGAAGCTACACCCACAGAGATAGAAAATTTACTCAAAAGTCAAGGTCGTTCGTTAAATGGTCAAAAACCTGAAGCCATTAAAGACCAAATTGTTTCAGGAATTACTCAAGCCAAGCAGCAACTAAAAACGCAAGCTGATACAACTAAGTCTGCTAGTCGTTTGGGTTTATTCAGGAGTTCTGTGAAATGGAACTTAGGTGCTTTAATTTCTGCGGCTTTGTTCTTTACCTTTTGGAAAGGAACATCTTGGGCAAGGAAAAAAGCCTAGGTTAAGTTTGTAGGTAGTCAGGACTTTAGTCTTTAAAAAGTAAGTAATGGTAGGTTGGGTTGACGGAAGGAAACCCAACATTTAGCAAAACAACTGTTGGTTTATAAATTTCCAGTAGTGAAATTTATAAGCAAGCTAAGATAATATTTCAAAAATCTTTAGTGATGTAACCAATACTTTTATATCCCTCTACATCCCCCTTAAAAAGGTGGACTTTAAAGTAAGTAATACGGGGTGGCAAGCAAACTAGAACCCCGACTTCTTGAAGAAGTCGGGGTTCTGAATTATTATCATAAATAATTGAATAGTTAACTTGTTTATGATTATGGGGAATTCAGGAAAAATAGAGAACACACTCAAATTTTGAGACGAGTGGTTTATGTCAAACTGGACTTTTCTTAATTATTAAGATGTCTATTTAGCAAATTACACACAGTTACAAGAATCTAGCCTTACTTTTGGCTTAACTAAAGTCACCAGTTTTTTGATTAAGCTGTGGCTTTTTCTTTGTTAGCCTTTTTGCCGTACTTCTGCTTCAACAGGCCGCCACCTACAAGACCTATGCCAAGACCAAACATGGTGATGGGTTCGGGAACTGGTTCGCCGGGATCAGGGATTAGGTCAGGCCCGCCGGCTAATTCAAAGCTGCCTTTATCAGTTTGGAACTTGGTACCGAAGAATTGTAGAAGAAGATCGTTGGATGCACTAAAGTCACCTAATAGTTTAATTCTCATGTTACTGGTTTGACCAGCATCCAAACCGCCATTTCCACCACCTTTACAGTTTTGACCATCGTATAGACAAACATCAATATCAACTTGGCTGAAGGCAGGTAATGTGGTATTCCCCGTCCCAGTCGATTTTATTATCTCTTCAAAAGCTACTTCGTCATTAACCAAGTATTGCGCTTGGGTAACTTTGTCGGGATCTACACCAAACCCCAATGAAACAATACGTGGATTTATAGCCGCAGAAGTCTTGTTTGTAAGGCTAACATCTAAAGTTACGTAAGTTGAGGTAAAATCATGAACCTTCCATGTTGATATAGCCTTTAAATCCTCTGTAAGAGTAGTCCCATTATACGTACCGGCTTCTAAGTACCATTCAATATCAAATGTTTCGCCTATATCATTAGGCCGAGTAATTTTCGCTTGGTACGTCTGACTAGCAGGAGAACCAGCAGTCACACCATTTATCGGAGTGAGGTCAATAGCCTGGGCAGGAGCAGGAGCAAAGGTAGGCGCAGCAACTGCGATGCTCGCTCCTACTAACAAAGCAGAAAAAACTGAAGTATACTTCATCATTAACCAAAACTTGAAAGAACAGTGTGTAATAAATATACAACTACCTTTACCGTAAATCAACGCATTTATGTGTAATCTTCATGAAATATTTGTATGTTTATAGGATTGAATCGGTAAAAGAATATTACTTATTTTCTAATCTCTACTTAGACACATTAAAAATTAGTCAATCAATCGATCAAATCACCGTTTTGAGTACATTTCTTTAAAATCTTCTATGAGTTTAAAGTCAATATCAAAGTAATTTAAAGTAATTGTGAACACTATACAAAAATAGTTATGAGAAGACATCAGAGCAGGGTGGCAATTAAACAATCAAAACCGCAGCAAATAACAGCTTACATGAGTTTGATAAGTCATTATGTAGGGTGCGTTAGTATGAATAAATTCTGGTATAGTTATGCTTTCTTACACTGACGCACACTACCAACTGATCGCTTTATCCTGTATCGTTTTAATCCCCCCTAGCCCCCCTTAAAAAAGGGGGGAACTAGAATCAAAGTCCCCCTTTTGAAGGGGGATTTAGGGGGATAAAACTCCGTTTTCCGCATATCCCAAATATGTGTGTAAACCGTAGCTAAAAAGGGGGAAAACTTCTGCACATTCCTCTTTTTAAGGAAGATTTAGGGCGACTCGAACAATAAAAGCGATCGCCTGATTTCCAGTCAAATGCTACGTTGCCTGAGTCGTGTTTTAGAGGTGCGATCGCCCTTTGAGAACTATAGTTTAATCATAACTTTCTTTCCTTAATTGGTTGCGCCGGATTCCCTGCATAAATAGTCATCGCTTCTAAAGATTTAGCCGCAACTCCACCTAGAGTTAACACAGCACCTTTACCAACAGTAACTCCAGGGCCAATCACTGACTTAGCTGCAATCCAACTACTCTCTTGAATATAAATTGGGGCAATTTTTAATTTAAAATTAGGATCATTCCAGTCATGATTTCCGGTGCAGAGATACACACCTTGAGATATGCAAACATGACTTTCTATGGTGACATAAGCAAGGTTATCAATCCAAGTATCTTCACCAATCCACACATAATCACCCACAGTTAACCGCCAAGGAAACTTGACGCGTACTCCTGGCTTAATGCGAACACCTTGTCCAATTTTTGCACCAAACCAACGCAGCACCAAAACCTTTAAACCTGACATGGGCAACCAACGGCTTTCTAGCAAAGGCGATCCTAGAAAGTACCATGAAAGTTGTTTCCAAAGTGGCGCGCCAGGAGTATAGTTTTCAACTGTATATTGATCTAGTTGCATACTGAGAAATAGCAATTTTATGTTGGGATAAAATATGCAATCATCATAACTAACATCCTCACCAGCTTGGCTGTTGTTATCGGTGAACGATCGCAATTACAAAAAAGTATCACCTCGCATATCATGAACCTTGTGTATTGACTCCTGTCCAACCAGTAAAAACCCATAATAGGGAGCGAACAACATCACGAATAACGCGGTCAGTTGATTCTTGGGGACGGTTCGAGGGTACAGACAGGGGAGTGAAAGCGATACCCTGACTACCTAAGACGACGAAAGCGATCGCCGTAGACCTACGCATATGAAAATCTGAAGTAACTAGGTAAAGGTGTTGAATTTTCCTTTGTTTCAACCGAGGTATGACGGTTGTAAAGTTGGTGACGGTATCTGTGGCACGATAGTCAATGTTTACTCTGCTGTCCGGTATACCTACATCTCGAAAAGCTTGGAATGTTTTGCGTGGATCTTCGGGAGAAGACACCCAAATTTCTAGGGATGGGTAGAATCGAGCTACTTCAGCCGCCGATTTTTCTCTAGCTATATCCCCACCTAAGATCAAAAAGGCTTGCGGTTGGGGTGTTTGGTGAACAGCGATCGCTAGACGCACTGGAATAATAAGTAATACCGCCAGGAATATACTGATTATTCCTAATCTCCAGTATTTTTTATTTTTGTGAAAGTTCCTGCTAATAATTCAACTCCAAAAATAATTTTATTAGTATGAATATGTAGACATAGATATTATGGGATCTGGCAGTGGTTCTTGATTAAGAATGGCTTGGTAAACTGAGGCTAACTTTTGAGCGATCGCTTGCCATGAGTAGTATTTTAGAGCAAATAGCCGACCATTTTCACCCAATTCATGGCGCAACTGAGGTGAGTTGAGAAGATGAGCGATCGCTGCCTTTAGTGCTTCTATTTCTCCTTCTACAATGATTCCGGCTTTGGCTTGTGCGATTTCTGGAGCAATTTGTGCGCCTGGTGTAGTCACAACGGGTAAACCAGACACCATTGCTTCTGCTAAGGCAATACCAAAATTTTCAGAATAGGTTGGTAACACAAATAAATCAGAACCTTGCAAAAGTAAATCTTTTTCGTACCCACTGACAAACCCAACGAATGAGGTTTGTTGTTCTAGATTTAGAGATGCTACCATTTCATGTAATGATTGGACATATTCTGGTTCTCCAGAACCAGCTAAAATCAAGTAAAACTTCTGTTGTTGTGCCGCTAAATGACTTAGTGTTTGAATTAGTAATTCAGGGCGTTTCTTATAGTGCAGACGCGATAGAAACAGCACAATAGGTACTTGTTCAGAAATATGATACTGATGACGAATCTGATGTTTAGCGTCAGCAATTTTTACTGGTGGATGGACTCCTAAAGGCAAAACAATTTTTGGCGGGTTGACTCCAAAGCGGATTGTATCTTCCATCTCACCCACAGAAGTAGAATGAATAGCCGCAGCATGAGCTAAATTGCGTCGTTCAAAAGTATTGCTATAAATTTGCTTTTTTATTTTGCTTTGAGCCAATGCCCAAGGAGCTAATTGTCCCATAGTTCTAACTGTGTATGGTACTTGCTGCCATTGAGCAATCATAGCAGCACAAGTAGGGAGATATGAAAATAAATAGTGATTATCTAAAATGTCGTAGTTTTGAATATTTTGCCACAGCCAACTAGTGAAAGAAATAGAAGGAAGAAACTCCTTCATACGAGCAGAACGAGGAAAAAACCAAACTGGTACTCCTTTATATTCCACAAGCTGGCATAATGGAACGTCAGAAATTACTCCTTCAATGTCATCATTGGTAGTGGCAATTTCTATACTAATTCCTTCTGTTTGTAGAGCCTGCACCAAATTTAAGACGACTTGAGTCGGCCCTCCTAGCTTAGAACTAATAGAAGGAATGACGTGTAAAACTTTCATATATTTTGTATTGATAAATCTTGACTAAATTATTTTAAATATTCTCGCAGTTATTTATCTTGATAGATGATAACGTGAGCCTTTAATGCCTAAGAAAAATGGCATGACTTTAGCAAAAAATATCAATGCTAAGATGGGCAAAATTGAAGTTGTAAAAAAAGCGATGCTCCGCATTGACAACGCACCTGTAAAAAAGCCCAAAGCATTTATAACTACACCATAACCAGTATGCTGAAAAGCAGCAGTGCGAGTCCACCAACTTGCTAACATCCCTATAGATATAGACATTAATATCACTGTGATCGCACCACCCATCATGTAAGCTTCACCAATATAAGTTGTAGAAACTGTCCAACCTGCTGCACTTGTTACTTCCTCAATCGAGATACTCAAACCTTCTGGTTTGCCAGGCCAAAGTGCCCTCGGTATCGGTTTAGACGCAAAGACATACAATAGTTCAAATCCCAAAAAATCAAATTTCTGGGGAAACGCATCAACTATGATACTAATAGCATTCAGGTTGTAGTCAACAGCAAAACTCTCTTTCGCTTGTTCAACAGCATAAGCCCCTGTTTCTAAGTAGCGGCGGATGCCCATATTTCTAAACCCCAGCATATGACGAGTGGCAAACATCATTGCGTACCCTAAAATAGCAGTGGGAATTGCCAAGTTGAACAAGTTGGGACGTTTTAGTGTAAGGAAATATCCTCCCAGAAATGCAGCAAAATATGAACCCAAAACATTGCGTGTTCCTCCTGCAAATCCCTCAAACAGAGTGATCGCAAATATCACCATCACCAAAAATATTTGCCAACTCCGAAAAGATTGACGGCGATTCCAAATGATCCCTGCTAGGGGAGGAATAACGTAACTAAACAACTTGAGTTCACTTAATAAAGCCCGCCAGTCCCCTAAACGTCCGCGTGCCCACGGAACCGCGAATCGGGGGCCAAGCCAAGCTTCAAATACTTTCAACACGTTGAAATCAACTGCCATCAATATATATATGTAAGCCAGCACGGTAGAGATGATAAAGAGACGAAACAGTACCTTATCCGGGAGATTGCCCAGATATGACCAAAGTTTCGGTTCTGGCTTCAAGAAATTGATGTGACGACCAAGGGCTATACCTCCAATCCCCATTAAGGTTACATAAAGTCCCTGAGCCGTTTGTTCTGATGTTAGAAGTGTATTGAAATCCTCTTGGGGAAATAAAAATTCTACCAGAGTCAAATAGTAGAGAGATATTAAACAGACTATATCTACTCGAAATAAATTTTGCAGACCCTTTCTGCTATCAAACCAGACGCTTAAAGCTAATGCCACCCCTGTGGCGATCGCTACTTGACTGGCCATTTCGCTAGGGGTCAAGTTTGTATTTATATTTGTATAAGCAACGCATAATCCAGCTATGATAATACCTGTTCCTGCTTGTGCTGGCTGTGCTACGGTTTTTTTAAAATATCGCATGGCAAAATTTAACGTAGGGATAAAGCAGGTTTGGGATGAGTCAAACTTGTATACAAGTTTTCATATTTATCTACCATACTTCCCAGTGAGAATTTTTGCTGGATGAGTTGATGACCTGCGATCGCTACAGTTTCACGTAAGGTAGGACTAATAAAATTCTCTAATCCTGTAAATATTTCGTTGTCAGCAGCCACAAAGCACACACCTGGAGGAAATTTGAGTTCATCTGCTAAAGATGGCGTGATGACACATGGTAAAGACCAAGCCATTGCTTCTAGCAACGCAAATGGTAAACCTTCAAACTTAGCTGGATGCAAAAAGCCGTCTGCAGCTGCTAAAAATGGTGTCACATCATTTTGCCATCCCAAACGTTGAATGTAGTCTTGGGCTTGATGTGTCATTACCCACTCGTCCCATGCAGAAGCCAAGCGTCCATCTCCCAACCACAAAAAACGGGCAGAGGGTATGCTGTGTTTGAGGTGAGTTGCCCATTGTAAAAACAAAAGCGGTTGTTTTTGCGCTTCCATTCTTCCTACTGCTAAAATTAGCAACTCATTTGGTTGGAGGGCGAGTTGAGAACGAGTTGCTTGACGCTTTGCCAAACGTTCTGGTGTTTCGGGGATGCGAACACCATTGTCAATCAAAACTACTTTTTCAGTAGCACTCTTGGCAGGAAACAGAAATTGAGTTAACTCTTGAGCGCGATTCTCAGAAATTGCCACCAGTGAACCATGAAAGCGGTTTAATGCTCTTTTGGCTATGAAATCGCGTACTTGTCCTAAAGCAGCTCCCAAGCTGGTCTGAGTTTGAGTAATATGAACAGTAGCTAAACAGGGAACTGACAAATGTTTACTCAAGGCGAGTAAATCTAAACCATCCTCTAAATTTTGCTTATTCAAATGCAGTATATCTGGTTGAAACCCCTGCCACTGGGATAAATATGCCTCATTAAAGCGAGGAAACGCATCACCAAAACAGCGTGTTTTACGATCATAAGTATTGACGTAGGGCGATCGCAACACTTCTCCAAACTGACTAAAAGAGTTTGCTAACTCATCCATTCTGGGATGTTGCGAACACCATAACCCAACCTTGTGTCCATGTTTGGCTAGTTCTTGTCCTAAATAAATTAAGTAAAGTTCGCCGCCTCCCCTTGACCCAGAGCTACTGCTGACAAATAGAATTTTCATATAATTTATTCAATATCAATAAGTTGATGAAGAGTATCAACCCAATTTTGTGCTCCAGCTTTGGCAGACCACATTACAGACTTTTGCAGAGATTCGTCACTAGCCGTTGCGATCGCGTTGGGGTTTTGCAAGTAATTGGCTAAAATTTGGGTCAAGGCGGCTACATCTCCACTAGGGAAAATGTAACCATTTTTACCTTGCTCAATCAAATCATTAGCCGCACCTACAGCATCAGAGCAAATTACAGGTAGCCCAGCCCCAACCGCTTGATTAACTACCACGCCCCAACCATCGTGACGACTGGGAAGGACAAATATATCTGCTTGGCGAAAGAATTGGGGTAAATCTTCAGGAGCCTGAAACCCTGCATATTCAATGTAATGCCGTGTTGTTTCTGAAACCTCTGTCAACATCTGCGGTAAATCTGCCTCACGTCCCACTAGCAACAAACGAGCTTCTAGACCCTGATTGATCAGTGTTTCAAAGGCTTGCAGCAACAGGTCAACACCTTTACGGGCAATCATTTGACCACAAAACAAAATTGTGACGGGAGTGCGGGGGCGTTGGGGAATTTGTTGGCTAAATGCAGCTAGGTCACAGTAGTAAGGGATATTAAATATAGGTTTGCCAGGGAAACGCTGCTGATAATCTTGCACCGCATGAGAGCCAATTGCGGCGATCGCTTGACATTGTTCTAAAGCTGTAGCTAAGGTCTTTTGTAGTTGGCTTTTGATTCCCCCAGAAGAACCAACCATTTTTTCACCCCAGAATACACAGGGTATCTGTTTAGCTTGGAATCTCAGCAGCAGTTGAGCAGTTACACTCATGTAGCCATTGAGGACTATTACATCTGAGTCAGTAATATTTGGTAAATGCCAGTTGATATGAAATCTTGACAGACCCCAAGCCAGATGAAATCCAGGAAGAATGAACTCGTAAGGCTGTAGCGGTTTTTCTGGCCAAGGGGAGTCTGAGCAAGCAGGTTCTAAATAGAAAACTTTTAAATTTATCTCAGGATGCTGGGATAAAGCGTAGAATATATCTCTTTGATATGGGGATGGAACTATAGCATAAAAAGTAGCCTTAATTTTGGGCTGATGTTTTATATTCATTTACAATACCCCGAAATAATGTTCTTTTAATGATGGGATAGCCAGATAAGTACATATGATGACGAACATTACCAACAAAATGTCTTGCCTTAACTTGTGTGTAGTCAATATCTGCTTGCCAGAACCACATTCCCTGACTATTGACCACATACTCATTCAGAGGTAGTGCTTTGGCACCAGATGCACTCATCATTACATCTAATAGAGTCTGTTCTGTAAAATGGTGATATTCTGCTACACTCCAGCCTTTCATTAGTTCATGACACAGGTCTGTAGACAAGTAGTTTTGAGGAATGTAAAGCAATCCTGAATTAAAATCTCGTATAGTCTTGATATTTAAATCTTTGGCTCTATTAAATATCCAGGGATCAAATGAAGAACAACCAGGTTCAGTGCAGTATAATCCTTGTTCAAGATGTAAAGTTTCTCTAATTTCAACTGGATCAGAAAAAACTAAAATATCTGGATCAGAGAAAAGAATATTAAATTTTTGTTGCAATGATAGCTTCAGAAGAAAAACTTTTCCAAATTTATGATTTGTATAGAATTTATCTAGGGATTCATCTGATAAAAACTCATCATTGATTTGGGAACTTAAACTAACAATCTCGCCTTCTGGAAAAAGTTTAATAAATTGACTGCGCTCTTTTTCTGTAATCTCACCATCGATTACAAAAATTAACCCAAGATATTCTTTTAAAAAGAAAAGCCAGTTCCATGCTGTCCATAGCCCCTCAAGAAAGGTTTTGTGTTGAACTAATACAACTAAATAAGTATTGCTATGTTGAGTTTTAATTGGGGGCATTTTAAGAATTTTCTGCTTGATGGGGTAAGGAAAATTCCTTTGTATTTGTGCAATTCGTCTACCCAATATAAATTTAGCGTTTTTCAGCATGAATACTCACTATGTTTATTTATTAAAATGAATTAGCTATTGTTTGCAAAAATGATGACAGGTTAGATAGTTTGTGATTTGTTAGCTCCTGAGATGAGGATATTTGAGCAAGGTATTCTAAATATTGGGGATTGTGTAAAATTGATTTTAGCTGATATGCGATCGCTTCCCCACTGACTTCATCTAAAAGCCAACCGTTGACACCATCTACCACCACTTCACCACAACAACGAGAAGCAATGATTGGGAGTTTCCAAGCTTGCGCTTCTAATTGAGTTAGTCCAAACCCATCGGAGAGAGTCGGGAATAAAAATACATCAGCTTGTTGATAATATTGAGCTGTTTCGCTACGGTTAACTTGACCTACCCAGCGAATTTGAGGATGTGTTTCTAACTGAGGTGGAATTTCAATCTGCTGAGAACCAACAAGCCAAAACTCAATGGGATATCCTGCCAGTTTTTCTACTGCTGCCAATACAGATGTAATTCCTTTCCGCAAAGTCACTTGTCCCAAAAACAACGCCCTCAAGGGACGCTCTGGAGAAAATGATTCGGGATAGGTGCGACTAAAGTTTTTTGCTGTTTCCGGTGGTGTATAAACTAGGGGAACAACCTGGATTTTATCAGAATTAATACCTGCTTTTTCTAGTAACTGGCTTGACCAATAGGAATTGACCATAATACAATCAGCCAATTCACATTCTTCTCGCCATGTTTGCCAGTAGGCAGCAGGAACGGGTTTCCAGTCTCCCCGATATTGTGGCGATCGCTCATATTCTTGAATAACAATCTCTTCCTCTAAAGGGCCTGGATCGATTTGCCCCAGAATAGTCAACCATCCCTGCTGTTTGGCAAAGCGAAATAATTCTAAGGCAGCATAGCTATAAGAGAATAATATAGAGCGAGTTTTTAATTGTGGAGCTAATTTTTTTAGTCTGTTGATTGCCTGTTTTTGAAACCAATAATTCCGGGCAATCATGCGATCCCAGGCTGAAGTTTTTTGCAGTTTTTGGCTAATTTCAAAACGAATTAGGGAGAGGTTAAAGGCATGAACTGATGCGTGTTGTAGTGCAGGATGAAAGCGTTCTTTGAGTGCTTTGGTAGGTGAAAAAGGTAAAACTGCGAGTGGAGATTGAGGAGCAACCCAAGCATCGGTAATCAGGAAAGCTAACTGTTCATTTTCATGTAAAGCTCTAGGAATAGCATAGTGTTCTCTAGCTCCTATTTGGCAACAAATCCAACTCGTCATATTCAGGTATAAGGTAGTGCTTGCCACTGTTTGTAACATTCCATTGACATATTCTGGCGATATTTTTTGAATTGCTCAATTTCTCTAAAGCCAGCATACTCTCCTTGAAACTGTCCCCAACGTCTGACTTTAATACCTAAACTTAGCCTAGAAACTAAAGTGCGGAATTGCTTAATTAACTTAAGTTGATAAGGGACAAACCAGTCATTCCACAACACATTATTTCTAGCTCCGTAGAAATCCATACGATGCCAATTACGTCCTGTATTAGAAGCTGTGTGATGAATCAAGAAGTCAGGAAAGTGATAACAGTGCAAATTTTTTTGGAAAGCTCTGGCTGCAATTTCCATTTCTTCACCTTGGTGAATCAGTTCTTCTCGATAACCGCCTAATTGCAAGAATCTTTCTCGATGAAGAAGATGACCACAGCCTACAAAACATCTAACTGGGTAAGGTTGGTTATCAAAAGACTGGTTTTGATATTCTGCAAGTACAGGGTTATAAATTGGGAAGCTAAGACAGAATAGATTATCTAGTGATTCGGCAAATTCAACCGCAGCTTCTAAGGAGCCAGATACAGGATAAGAGTCATCATCTAAACTGAGATAATATTTAGTCTGTATCAACTGTGCTATTTGGTTACGGCGGACAATTAAGCCTTTTGATTTCGTAAATCGCTGGAGTTGAATTTGCAGTGATAAATCCGCAATATTAAAGGGACAAGGTTCATCAGAAGCATCATCAAAAATTAATACAGGTAATGCTTCTAAACCTGCTTTACTAATATTAATGAGTGCAGTTTTTAAATCCTGCCAGCGATTCTTAGTTGTAATGCCAATGGTGACTAAGTTCGCCAAGTTTTCAGTTACAGTCATTGCTCACTTCGGTATTTAATCACTTTTGCGGGAACTCCAACTGCGATCGCCTTTTCTGGTATATCTTTTGTTACCACACTACCCGCACCTACTACAGCGTCGTTACCAATGTTGACACCTTTGAGGATTGTAACGTTAGCGCCAATCCAGACGCGATCGCCGATTTTTGTTGGTTTGGAAACCATCGGTTGTCCTAGCGGTGGTAAAGTTAAATCCAAGCCATGATCATGATCGGTAATATAACAACCAGGGCCTACGCCACATTGTTGACCAATAGTTAACGATAAAGTCGCATCTAAAAATGTATTACGGTTAATGTAAGTGTAAGCACCAAGATAAATTTTGGGATGGGGTAGGGGTTCACCACTACATAGTAATGTTACACCTTGATCCAAAGCGCAGAAACTTTCGATTTCTATATCATCGAAGTTGCGAGGAATATCAATTTCTCGCATCCAGACATAGCCATGTAGTTTTACACCCATAGCTTTGTAGTAGAAATTACGCCAACGGCTCCCCAAGCCTTGTTGAATTCGCTGTATGAGGAGCAGTCCACTAGCAGTGATATTCAAGGTTAACTTCCGTGTTTCAGACTACTTGAGGGATTTTTATCAGCAAGGATTTGTGCGATCGCTTGCAGTTTACCATTCAATACTAAAGGTAGCGATACCCAGCCTTTTTTTGATGTTAAAGATGCTGAAATGCCAAAAAGTTGTAATACTATTAGCTTGATGTAATCTCCTAAACTACATCTTTGAAGAATTTGCGTCATCACATAATGACGGTTAACCAAATCCATCTTTGCTAACACACCGGGATTATTTTTGTGATCTCCTGGTTGACTGTCGTGAAATATCCGCGCAGTTCGAGCGTTAGCTAACTTCCATTGTTTCCCCACCATCAGAGAAAGCGTCACATCCTCCATCAGCGAATATCCCGTAAAGTTACCTGGAAACAAAGGTTTTGGTAATGCTTCTCGCCTATAGAGTGTGCAGGTGGTGTTTAGCCATTCTACAGGGACAATTTCTGGTAAATTGGGGTCATCTTCTGGTAACAAATTTAATCCTGGGCCGATGCACTTACCAGCGTAGCTTGTTTCTAAACGACCATGCAAAAAACGGAATAAATTACTACTAATGCGTCCAGGTGGTAAATAGCGTTGATTTGTAATCATGGCATTAACACCACCCAGGTGAGCATCACTTTCCAATGCAGCCCATAATCTTGCTAAACACTCCGGCTCAAGTAAAATGTCATCATCCATCAGCCAAATCACATTTTGGCTAGCGTGAAGCATGGCTTGGTTACGCTGGGTGGCTGCGCCTATTTCTGTTGCTCGATAGTATTTAATTTGGGTAGCCAGTTCGGGAATTTGACTCTGGCAAAGTTCTTGTGTACTGTCATCGCTAGAGCCATCTACGACAATCATCTCAGTCGGCTGTACCGATTGTTGAGCAAGACTATTAAGTGTTCGAGCTAAGGGTGCGCTACGGTTCCGTGTAGGCACAATAGCAGAAATAGGTAATAAATTGGACATGGACTTTTTTATTGCAAATCAATTTGTTGAAATAGTTGCTCAAATCTACGTTTCCAAGTGTGTTCATGCAAAGCTCGCTGATAACCTGCTTCCCTGAGTTTTTCTGCCATCGAAGGATGATTCAAATAAAACTTTGACTTATCTAGCAACTCATCAGGTGAACGGTAAGTATCAATCTCTTTGCCCAGTTCATAAAATTCTCCGATTTCCTCTGTATAACCAGTCAGGTAGCAAGTACGACACATGGGAGCTTCAAAATCCCGTAGGCGTACATGGGGAATTAATTTTGAACCAGGACGGCTATCAGCCCAAACGTTGCTGAAGTTGAGAACTATTTCATATTGTGCAAATGTCTCGCTAATATTTCTAGCAAAGCCACGAGCAACCGAGGCCAGTATTGGTGTTATTTGACGAGTTTGTTTTCTATAGTGTAACTGGCTCAAAGTTCGCTGAATGCCGTTGATAATGCCTTCTTTTTTCAGAATCTCCCAGGCTGTGTAAGCATAACTTCTGAATTTACCTGGCTGAAGTAATTGTCTGCCTAAATACTCATTTGGTTGAGTTTCTGGGGGTTGATCATGAGTGTTGACAGAATCGTAGCTCCATCCACTACCGTAAATATCTACAGGAATTTGGTTGACAATCAGATGAGCCAGCAAGCGATCGCGATCAGCATATCGTTGACCAACAAAACAGGCTTTGGGCTGACGGGTAACATCGGTGACAGGATGATAAACATCTGGATCTGCTCCCATTTGTACCCAAACTGGATTAGCTCCTACTTTTAAATAACTTTGTTTCGCATCTTTTTCGGCGTGCCAAGAGAAATTCACCTTAGCAGCAATTTGTGATACCAATTCAAATTGGTAAATACTATTGCAATAAAAGTTAACTGTAGGGATACCTAGTTGATGAATTTCCTCAAATCCAGCAGGATCGAAATGAGAGTTATAAAAGTAGCTTAAAAACAAATCAATAGGCTTTTGATGATGAGCTTGTCTAACTTCATCCAGAATTTTTTGAGTAATTTGAGAGCGAACTTCTTGCTCTTGAGTCGTAAAGTTGTCAGGAATCTGCATGAATCGACTGGCTGGCAACAAATCAACCTGTGATTCTATGATTTCATGCCCTAATTGTTGTAATGTTGGATAAAAATTATTACTCCACAATTCACCATAGAAATAACTGCGATTCATGGAATGGCGAACTGCTGTGAATACTCTCATATTTTTATGAAAAGTCGGAAAGGCGTTCTTCTGGGATTAGAATAATGTTTGTATAAGCACTTAGCCAAATATCCTCTGTCAAACATACGAAAGAATTTGTTTTTGGATTTAACATTTTTAATACGTATGAATGTTTTTTAGCTAAATTCTTTAAATCTTCGGGATGCGCTCCAAAACTTGGCTATGTGTTAGTTCCATATTCGGCGATTACCACAGGTCGAAAACTCGACAGAACATAACTTGCTGATTTAAGTACGTTTATCTCTCCGCCTTCAATGTCTATCTTCACAACATCAACTTTAGACAAACCTAGTTCTTTGACAATCTCATCCAAAGTCCGACCTAATACTTTAAAACTTTGAACGGATTCACCTTTAACTAAACCACCTTTGCGTAAACTAGAGTAAACATCTCCTTCGACTGGCACAAAAAGCTCAACTTCTTGTTTTGATTCTGTTGTCAAAGCGCAATGAATTGGCATCCCAAAGTTATTTAGTTTTAAGTTTTTCTCTAAGAGATTAAAGGTTATGGGATTTGCTTCTATAGAGATTACTTTCCCTGTTTTACCAACTAATGTATTAGCTAATACTGAAAAGTAGCCTATGTTCGCTCCACAATCTATAAATACATTTCCGGGTTTTAAAAGATATTGCAAAGCAGATCTAACATCAGGCTCGTATGTGTCTACACCTGGATAAAAACAGTGTGTAAAGGAATGACCTGGTTCTAATAATAAACTACCGCCCTCTGTTAAACGGTGAACCAACGGTTTATTAGGATTGAGTGACCAATACCATTGTCCATAAAAACTACGCGCTACTAATTTAGCACTAAGCCAAGCAGCTTCTTGATCAGTAAAAAGTTTTTTTATAAATCTCCAAATATTCATAATTTTAACTCCTTATCAAGTAATAATTATGTTTAAAAATACTTTGAAAAAATCTTTTAGCTGATGCTAATTTCTCAGATGTAGAAAATCCAAATAATCTGTAGCATATTTTATATATGCGGGGTACTGTATTGCCTGATGGCATAAAGGTTTTCTTTGTACCGAGATTATTTACGATATCTATAGCCCATTGTTCGTTAAAGTTCCAAATAATTCTCGCACACTCAAATTTATTTTGATGAATTATTTCTAAATAAGTATTGTAATTTTGAGGTTGAGTTGCTTCTATATATTTTTCAATACGATCAATAATTTCGAGTCTTCGTTTGTAAGTTTCAGATATTCGTTTAGAAGAAACTGTATTTTTGCCAAAAATTCTATATACAGCCCCAGATTTTGGAGAATATAAGAAGTTTTTATGTCCAATTAAAAATCGAGAGTATAATTCATGTTCTTGACAACATGGCTGGTCAATTTTCCAGGCTCCCAATTCAATGATTGTTTGTTTTCTCCACAGACAACCTCCAGTTTGAGGTAGCTGCCATTTAATCAATAGTATCCAAGGATCATCAGGTTCAGGAAGAGTGGATACATATTTTTCATGATTGTTGTTAGGATATTCAACAATTACTGGACTATAAATAATATCTGTCTCATATCCGTTATTATTTAAATAACTAATTTGGTCTTCTATCTTGTCTGGTAAAAGATAATCATCTGCATCCAGATATTGCAACCATTCTCCTGTGCTAAGTTCTAGCAATCGATTTCTGGCTACATTACCACCTTGATTTGACCTTGTTTCCCAACGAATTGAATCACCAAAGCTTTTTATAATTTCTAAACTTCGATCTGTAGAACCATCGTCTACAACAATTACTTCTTTGTTGGGATATGTTTGATTTAAAGCACTCTCTATTGCCTGAGCAATCCACATCTCGGCATTATAGCAGGGAATAAGAATACTTACCAACGGGTGAAAAATATCTGACATTGGGATTGTTACTAATGCTCAGTATGTAGTAGTATAGAAGTTATACAAATTATTAATTTTAAGTATTAAGATTGCCAAACAGAATTGGATCTAGTAGCTTATGAATAAGCAACGTCTCATCTAAAGGCATAATTTCACTTTCTATTAATCCTGAACGTAGGCAGTTAATCACCTCTTCCGCCTCAGCCCGAAAACCGATATTATCATATTTATTAACAGACTTCTCCTCAGTAAGGATCGCATTCAATTTAGTAAAAATGCGAGTAAGTTTCCTTCCTAAGTGATCAGTAATAGATTGTGAGCGAATATCCTTCAGGCTAACAATATCAAGAGAGGGAGCATTGATAAATGAATCATCAATATGAAGGCTACCATCTTGAGCATAGATAGCAACTTTATTAGACAGAGTAGCACCTTCACTGTAAAAGACGCTTGCAACTTTATCTGGATAGTGAAGCAGCAGCGCCCCTGTTTCATCACCTCCTTGAGGATTGGGGATGATATGTGAAGAGACAGTATCTGGTTTACCAAGAAAATATATTGCTAACGAAACTGTGTAACAACCAAAGCTTAGGGAAGCACCCCGGCCTTTCAAGGCGGTATCTAAACGATTCGGATCTTTTTGATAACCAAGTTCAGCATGTAAAGTGCGGATATTCCCAATCTTATTTTCATCAATAGCTTGCTTAGCCATCTGGATCAAAGGGTTAAAGCGCATCCACATCGCTTCCATACAAAAAAGTTGTTTGTGCTGTGCCTTTTGAATAACAGCTAGGGCTTCAGCATAATTACGAGTAAATGGCTTTTCACAAAGAAGGGCTTTATTTGAATCTAATACGAGATTACAGTGATATAAGTGCATATGAGTTGGAGTGGAGACGTAAATAACATCTATCTCCGGATCTTTGCACAGAGCTTCATAACTATCATATGCTTTTATATCTCTAAACTTCTGGCAGAACTTTTGAGCATTCTCAAATTGCCTAGATGCAACCCCAATCAATCTACCAGCTTTGATTTTGACCAATTGTTCAGCAAACTGCTCGGCAATTCTTCCTGTACCTAGAATCCCCCATTTAATTATTTGATTTTTGTCAAATTTTTTCACTGGCATCCTCTAACTGAAGTTAATAAAACTTTAGCAATAGTCTTCAAATCCATTGCAAAGGTTCTATTGGCAAAAAAGTTGTCTCAATTTTGCGCCTGTAGTTGAAGCGTTCTGGATGCTGCAAAGCCTCAATTTGCTCCAGTAAATGAATGCCAAACTCTCCCGACAACCTATGAGGCCTTCCTTCTAGAATTGCATTAGCCATATCATGGGGACCGAGCATAAAGTCTACCCGCTTACCTGAAGTTGCTCGAATGGTTGACTGCGGTAACGCAAAAGGCACTTTTTCATATATTTGAAATTCATCGAGCGGCCAGGGAATGAATTGCTCGAAATTTTGCAGCCTGGTGCGAATCCGATTAATTAAATTCTCGACACGCTTCACATTTTGATGAATAGCATTTCTACGTAAAAAGACTGGCTCTGTATCATTACGTAGGTAACGAACAAAAAGATAACCATCATCACCGACAATCAATAACGACTTATCTTGTGGAGCCACTAAACCACAAGTTACCCGTGCCACAACGCCATCATCATATTCAATACAGCCAACACTAAAATCTGGTGCCATTGAATCAACGACAATGCCCTTGTCAGAAATTTGGCATGAGGAAAAAGCACTTACCCACCGAGCAGGACCAAAAATGGTCGTAAGACAAGATAAGAAGTAGGCGGCATGCTCATAGGTACAACCAACTTCAAACTCATCTTTAGCCGGCCACGGTACGCCAAACTCATTGCGCCATTCCCAAGGACGCATATGCGGGGCGATCATGCCGTCGTCGTAGTTGGCGTAGATCAGTCGTACTTTACCGATCTGCCCTTCCTTTACTGCTTTCCAAACGGTCTGAGCGGTATTGCCAAGCAGGTTACAGGGAGCGCAACCGATCCGTAAACCCTTCTCGTAGGCATAGTGAAGTAAATCTTTTGCCTGGGAGATATCCATAGCCATAGGCTTCTCTGTATAAACATGCTTACCAGCATCCAGGCAGGTTTTAGACACAGCATAGTGACTACGAGGGTTGCTCAAATTTAAGATTAATTGAATCGATTGATCATCTAATAGTGATTCAAGGGTTTGATGAGGGGTAACTGCATAATGTTGGCAGAAGCGATTTAGGTTTTCTTGATTTAAGTCAAACGCCCCCTTAATCCTAAGGTTTGAATATGATCTTGAGTTTTTTGCATAAAAATCAGAGACATACCCACAACCGACGATTCCAATATTCATAACATTAAGAAACTACTGATAAATTGATTGGTTAAAACCAGTTTCTAGCCAATAGACATATCCGCAAATGAACCTCAAACCCTTATAAATCAAAGTCTAAAATCTAATTTTCGGATAAGTCTAATAAATTCTTATGTTACTCCTTGGCTTTAACTAGCAATTTTGATAAGCTATTTTAGTTAATTTGCCTATTTTATCCCAGTCCAGGCGATCGCACTCCTGTTTAACTAACTGACTTAATGCACTCAAGTCTATCTGTGTACTTTCTTTGAGGGCGTGCAATAAGCCTTGGTTATCTTCTGGTGCATACAATAACCAATCAGCAGCACCTATGGTTTCCACAATACCACCAGTACGAGGAGAAATAATTGGTTTGCCATAGGACATTGCCAAAATGATACTACCGGAAGTTAAAACCCGCTCAAAGGTAAACACTACTACATCGGCTGCACTAAAATAAAGATGTATGCGGTCATCTGCGATAAAATCTCTGCGCAGAATAACTGCTTCTGTCTCAGAGGCTTGGGTGGCTAGCTTTTGTCCATATACTTCATCCAAAGCTTGTCCTGCTATTAATAGGGTGGTTTCTCCCAGCAATTTCCTATTTTCCCGCCAGACTTGCAATAAACGTTCAATTCCTTTATATGGACGCAACGTACCTAAGTTTAGGTAAATGCGCCCATCTAGGGGAAGGGCCAAACCTTTCCTAGCTTCTAATTTATCAATTGGACTGTTGTAAAATTCTCGATAGTGTCCATGAGGAATCACCTCGGTTTTTAATTTATCAAGCTGATAAGTTTGAGAAAATTCTTTTAACGCTGAGGCATTATGAAAAATAACTCGGTCTGCTAGCTTGAGTAAAATCTGTTGAGTCCACTGTTCTAAACCTGGAAACTGGGAATTGTGAGAAGTATAATTGTGAACTGTCCAGACTACTTTTACGCCTCTCCACTTAGTCAGCAGAATATCAATTAAAAATTTAATTGCATAGATTGATTTAGTAAGTAAATTTTCTCCTTTGAGATAGGGACTTAACCAATGAAGATGTAATACATCTACCTTGTTTGTCTGAGCTTTAATCGCTCTCAAAATAGGGAATACCCGAAGATATCCTAAGGGAAATAATACTTCGATGCCTTCACTTTGCAAAGCTTTGGCTAAGAGTGTTTGATAGGGGTTAATCTCAACCGAATATGGCATCATCAAAACTCTTAAAGTTTGCGATGAAGGAGTATTATTACTCATTTTTGCAACTCCTTAAGGAATTTGTTCTGCACGAGATGCCGAATACCCTCGCTGTACATCAAGTGTCTAATTTTACCGACATAATGGCGACAAGGAGAACCGTTAATACTACCTTCTAAGTGGACATCGTAAGCAGGAGGTAACAGTTCTACACCAAAACGGGAGCTACACAAAGCATAAATTGTCTGCTCAATGCGCCAGAAGTGTCCAATAATATTAGGCAGTGCCAGAAATTCTTCTATCCAATCAAAAGATAGCGATTGCTTGTGAATTAGTCCCAAGCCAGAATTAACTCTTTCAGCTAACTCAAAACCTAAATGGGTTTTGACTTCTTCTGGTTCTACGGTGTAAGCACTAGCTACATCAGAATTGAGTGTATTGAGTTGATAGTCTGGGTTTTCAATGCGGTTGAGTAATTCGGTTGGTGCTGCAAAAAATAAGATGTCGCTGTCTAGTAGCAACATGCGATCGCTCTGCAAATATGCCGCAAAATCAAATACTTTGGGTGAGAGGTGATTGGTTTTGCGAAAATCCAAACACCGAGGATATGCTTCTAGTAATGCCAAGACTTTTGCATCGGCTTCTTTCCGTGAGATAATCCGAGCATTTGGAAAGTGATATTCTAAAGTTTTTAGTTGTTCTTCAGTTAAAGTCCCATCGTCATGAATACATAAAGCATAGTCTCGCTGAGAACAATAATAAAAAGATTTCAAAGCCCAGACTAAATTGAGCCAATCATTAGCAGAAGTCAGGACATGAATTTCACAAGTGTTATCATAGGTAGTTGTAATAGGCTTGGAATCTAATATTTGTTTTCTGACAATATCTCTATAGTAAGCAGTATGTAGCCCATGTTTATACTTCTGCTGAAAATTGAGTACAAGAGACCCTATAGACATAAGTTCAAACCTGTCAATATTAATTAAATACAATATCTATTTGAATTTTTTATTTTAATTGCGTAAATGAGTTATGTATCTTTTTATTTTTTGCATTAAATAATTGTTGCTCCGACTTGATTTAAATTCATTAAGCTGCTGAGTCACATTTAATAATAAACCCTCTAATTGCTCTCCTCCCAGTCTAAGTCGATTACTAACGGACTCAATACGAGATGAAATACTGTTAATGTTACTTTTTAAGTAGTTCAATTTTAACGGCAATTGATCATACTCAAATGCTCCTATACCCAAATCAGAGAGTTGATTATCATCCAACAGTCTTGTCACTTTGTCGTCATAGAGAACAGCAATAAAAGGAATCCCTATTTGCAGCGCAAAAACAATGGAATGAAAGCGACTGCCAATCAAGTAACTGCATTCATAAAGTGGGGCAATAGAGAACTCTTGATGAATATTTTCATAGCCTAGTTTATGAAAAATATCTGAGTCGTGCTTTACTCCAAAACGTAAAGGGAAAGGAACAGTTTTACCAATTTGTCGGATTAATTTACCCCAAATGATTGGGTCATATCCTTGAGGATGCTTTGATGCCAAGCTAACTGCTATTGTCTCACTTTTCGGATTGTTAGTCCTGAATGAATAGGGAATCATCCAGGTAAGATCAGGTAGCACTCTCACCTTTGGGTGGTAATCTAGGAGTTGATGACTTTTTTGATCGCGGACGACAAACAAGGTGGCGTTGTCAGCCATCCACAGCAGATCAGGTTTCATATCATCATTGAGTTCATTGATTCCTAAACCTACCACTCCAAAGGGTTTTTTACTATTTTTCAGCCAAGTTTTAATCTGTTGCCAGATTCCCACTTTTGCCCAAACTAAACCACCACCACCAATAAGAATAAAATCAAACCATTCCATTGAGGGCGGCTCCTGGTTATGAGGAAGTAATACAACATTGTGTGGGTACAGAGCATGGACAAGTGCCTGACCCAGCCTGTCATCACCGTAGTTGAGATGGTGGTAGTAGCCAAATACCGCTATTTTCATTCTTAAGTATTTTGTAGATAAATTTAAGCTCTCAGCATCAATCGTTGAATATTCACAAATCTTTCTTTAATAAGAAGTAATGTTTCCCAAATAGCAGAACCTTTTTGTTGCCCTAGGATGAAATTAATCAGTGCCCAGTATGTTTTAGTCGCTAACGGTTTACGCTTGAAAATCTTGAGTAAATACTTAAAACTGGAGTGATAAAATCTTGATTCTCTTGCAATCACACACCACTTACAGTGTGCTTCGTATTCTGGCTCGTAGGTTTTGAGTTTTGCTGGTGAAGAAGATTCAATCAAGTTTTGCAAGGAAATGGTAGTTGCATCAGCATCAGCAAGTGATGAAAGTTGCAAGTCTTTGATGACTCGTTGATTTATTGTCTGTTTAATTTCATGAATTCTCGCTGAATTTCTTGTATGAGTAATGCTACTAATGTGCCAGCGATACCAAAGCAGACGGTCAGGTAAATTTGCTAATTTCCCGTGTTTTGCTAGCTTGAGAAACAAATCTACATCTTCAAAGTGATATTCTTGAGTGTAGCCTCCTACCAACCGAATTAATTCTGTTCGCATCATGACTGTAGGGTGGCAGATGCGTGAACCTTGCCATTGGACGAGTTCTTGGACAATTTCCTCATGCTCTTGAGTAATTTTTGGTTGGCAAATTACATCTCCATCAGGATCAATCACTGTTAATGCAGTCCCCAAGGCTACACAATCTGGGTTTTGCTCTAGGTAATCCACTTGCAATTCAAAGCGTTTAGGATCTGCGATATCATCCCCATCCATTCTGGCTATATACTTGCCCGTGGCAACACTAACTCCCTTTTGTAGAGTTCTGCACAAGCCCATGTTAGGGTGATTATGCACTTTGACTCGTGGATCGATTTGGGTATATTTTTGAGCGATCGCTAAACTACCATCAGTAGAACCATCATCTAAAAGCAGTAATTCAAAGCTCCTATAAGTCTGGTTAAGAATACTTTTAATTGCCGCTTCTAAATACCGTTCATTGTTATAAAAAGGAAGTATAACGGAAATAATAGGAGAATCTATCATATTACTTGTATCAACTAAAGTGTCTCCTCAACATGAGTCAAGGTTAGCTCTGCAAGCTTGCGAAAATCCCCTGTTAGAAATTGCAGCAGAGGTCTTACGCACGTTATTGTTTTAATGCCGTAGATGTACCTTAAATAAAACAGAGAACTACTTAGCGTAGAGCAACAAATGTCTATTTTATTTTTAGATACAAGAACTTCTATAGGTAACTTTTGTTCACCTTGTATGTAAATTATGTTGTTTGATGGAATTATTTGTTTAATGTCTTCAAATAGAGGTTTTTGATTACGAGGATGTTCTTTCCAAAAAATCTGATAACCTTTCTCTGCTAACTGTTGTATGACATGAGCAAAGGCGGATGCTTCAGCCTGCCTAGGAAAGTAATGCAGATGACTTAAATTAGAACCAAGTAATAAAGCTGTTTTACCATTTTGTATCGATATTTCTGGATAAAATTGGCATTGGAGACGATGATTAAGCTCTAAAAATAAATTTTTTAACAGAGAGGGTTCTATGGAGTCTACAGGAATTTTTGATAAAACTGATGAAACAGGAATTTCTCCCCCTAGAACTGAATAAAATTTTTTAATTCTTTTAATATGAGTACGTTTTACACCTTGGTGTTGCCAGTCAAAATGGTTGTCTAGCAATCCCATCACTAAATTTTTATAGTTAGCAACTGTTGTTTTGGGATGAGCCAAATCAACAGATGGTAATTCAATTAAATATTTAGTTTGTGCGTAGGTATGCAATCCATCTTCATATAACAGAATTTTCGCTTTATCAAATATATCTGCACATAAACGCTCATCTAGAAATTGAATCTTACATAAACATATTTCATCCACTAATGAGGGACTGGCAATCTTGAACTTGTTTAGAATTTGCTGTACAGAAGGGTGTCTGTCCTTATCCAATTCCTGATTCCATTCAGAAGTTGTCCAGTCAACTCGGATAACTCCTTGCCAATTCCAAAATTTTTCACTAATTGTTTCAACAAAATCTACTAATTTTTGATTGCTAGTTTTACGACTGTAGAGAATAAGATAATCTCTATAGTAAAGGTGGGGATTATGTTGTTGTTCCTGCCTAAAAGCAGCAACTAGCATACATAACTGCCAGATACCATTGACAAATGCAAATCTAGTTTTCATTGGAACTAAAACCAATTTTCCAATTTTTCAAAAGCAATCCAAAATCCTTCACCTTCGTTTTTATGACCCTGCCAAATTTCAGGGATAAAAGACGCATTTGGCGCGGTCTTATTTAAGTCTTCTGCTAAAGCTGGAAAATCAATTTCGCCTTCACCAATCTGTAAGCCTTCACCGTCCAAACCCTCGGAATCAGCAATATGTAAATGTGCTACGTAAGGCCCGACTTGCTGAATAAACTCTTTAAATGACCATTTATGGTGATTACAGGCTAATTTAGAGTGTGATGTATCTAAACAGACTCGATACCCATGTTGACGGCAAAACTCGGCGGTGTCTTGGGGATCAACAAATAGGTTATGATATCGCTGACCGCCAAAGTGCCAAGGGAATGGCGGCATGGTTTGAGGAATGACTTCAACACCTGTAGCATCAAGCTGGGAAAGGCTATCACTGAGTAACTCATAAAGTCGCTCTCGTTGCGATCGCCCCAAGGGTGCATCTAATGTAAACCCACCCACGTTAGTCACGATACAGGGACGCGCAGCCCGCTTAAAGTAAGGTTTGAGTTGTCGGGTAATCTCAATTACTCGTTGCAGTTCAGCAATTGAACGCTGGCGATAAGCTTCATTTGGCGAACACAGATCGAGCAAATGATCACCAGCAAATAATTCTGGTGCATGAACTACTAAATCTAAATCCCAAGGTTGGTCAAAAAACTGATGAATATCCTGTTCTAAATCTTTGTAACTGAGGTGAAACTCTAACAGATCAGGATTTGTTTTGGCGATCAGAGCCTGAAAGTCATGGTAGCGAACAGGTAGCCCCCAAGGACGGTTGAATTTATATTGACGCGCTTCTACTACTGCGTGTTCTAAATCACTGGGATAGAAGAAATCACCAGCTTTCAAGTTGCGTTTTGCCCGTTTCCCAATCAGTTCGGCTTTGCGATTAGGCTGTAAACCTTTACCTGGGCTTTTCACTGCAATCATGGCTTCAGTGATAATTTCCCCTACTGTCAAATCGCAGTTAATCACTAAACTTTTGGCTAATGTTTCTCGGTTTATCAGTTCTCCTTGGCTGATTTTGCGTTCACCATCTCCCCCAAGGGACTGCTCAACTTGGCGAATTCCCTCCACCATCAGGCGAAATTCATCTGGTAATAGGCTAACTTTGTGATCGTTGCCTTCCATTGTTTTGTCTAGGGTGAAGTGTTTTTCAATTACTTTAGCACCCTTAGCTACAGCGGCGATCGCTACATGAATTCCCCTCTCATGACCAGAATAACCAACGGGACAGTCGCCAATTTCCTTTAATCGTTCTAGGTAGTTGAGGTTAACATCTTTGAAGGGAGCTGGATAAGTTGAGTTGCAGTGTAGCAATACATACATCGCGCCTAAACGCTTGAGTAAGGTCGCTGCTTCGGATATCTCTTGTTCTGTCGCCATTCCTGTAGAACATAGCAATGGCTTACCTGTTTTCGCCAAGGCTGTTAATAGGTCATGATTAGTTAAATCAGCAGATGCTACCTTATATGCTTGCATCCCGTACTCTTCTAACAAAGCCAGACTTTCTAAATCCCAAGGAGTACACAAAGGTAAAATCCCCTGAGAACGGCAATATTCAAAGGCTGCAAACAGTTCTTCGGGAGAGAGTTGAAAGCGAGATAGTAAATCTAATGTGTACTGTGAACCTAAATCCTCACTCGCATCATTAGCATTACCCGCATTGCGGTAGAGAGATCTGAGATCCCGCATTTGGAATTTAGCACAGTCAGCCCCTGCGGCTATAGCTTTATCAATTAACTGCTTTGCCAGTTCCAAACTACCGTTGTGGTTATTACCAATTTCCGCAATTACAAAGGTAGGAGATTTTGCATCAATGATAAAATCACCAATGCGAATACCCTCGGATTTACGGCAAGCAACTGCTACTAAATGGCGGTTTTTATCTAAAAGTGGGATAAATTCAATTTCGTTAGAAAAGTAAGATTGAATCTTTGCCGGGTCTTCTGTGTAATCTACATATTTATAGTTTTTGTTAGAAATTTTCGAGACTGGTTGATTTAAATTAATGGTGTCTTGCTGCACTAACCAACGGCGAAAGTCACCATCAGTCAGGACACCTTCTAAAACACCTGCTTCAGTGACTGAAAAGATAATGCGATTTTTGTTGTCGCTGATTTTTTTCAGTGCGTTAATTATATCGTCTTCAGCAAAGACGATATATTTGGATAAGTTCTTGTCTATAATCATCTGTTATGTTGTTTAAATACTAAACTGACTGTTTACTAAGCAAAAATTCCACATATTCAAAATCTTCTAAAGAATCTATTTCGTGACTTTGTTCTTCATTCATCACAAACAGAGATATTTTGCCACCCAATCTGTTATTGAACTCTTTTATTACCCAAGGTTTAAAGATATAAATTGAACCATTTTCCATATATTGGGGATTCATATCTTGGCGGAGAGGACGTTGGTGATAGTCATAGTTGATGGACTGGGCAACGCCATTGACTTGATGCCAAAGAAAGCGATGGGTGGGTGAGACAGATAGTAAAGAATCTGCATTTTCTAAACGTAACTGCTCGATAGCGCGATCAATATCAGAGCCAGTACGCAAGGGAGATGTACATTGTAAAAATACTACCAGTTCAGGGTTGACACCTGTTTTTTCAACTTCACTTAAAGCATGGATGAGAGCAGATTCAGATGATGCTGTATCTGTAGCAAGTTCTACTGGACGTTCAATTACTTCTGCCCCATAGTTACGCGACACAGATGCAATTTCTGTGTCGTCAGTGGATATATAAACTTGGTCTACTAAATGCGCTTCTTGAGCATCCTCTATGGAATAAGAAATCAGAGGTTTGTCCTTAATTACACGTATATTTTTCCCAGGAACTCCTTTAGAACCTCCTCGTGCTGGAATAATGCTTATTACTGTCATTGATAAAAATTTCTCTATAATTTTTGGTTTTTACCTTTAATTGAAAGCTTGTTAATCACTCTATAAAATTAATTACATTTGTAGCATCTTCCGCCAGCTTCTCAACTATAGTTTTAATTTTATTTCTCCTTTGTTCTCCATCTTCGAGAATTTTTTGAGCTAGTTTGAAAATTTCTTGGCACTCTTGTAAAGATGGATAAGCAGAAAACTCTACGACATTTTCATGCTCCAGAACTTCTTGTAAGCTTTTAGTCTTGTGTGAATTAGAACCTAGAAATATACAAGGAGTTCCTCCTAATGAGGCCATAATGGATGGGTGATAACGCCCAGATATAAACACTTGGGCATGAGCTAGAACAGTTGCCGCCAGTAAAATAGGAGTTTGTACTGGTACTATGGGAATATTTGTCTGTGATGCAACTTGTTGTAAAAATCTATCACCTCCACAGCTTTGAACTAAAACAAGATTAATTCCCAGATTTTTTAGGGTATTGACTAATTCAATGTATCTGGGAATTGCTCTTTCCTGATCCCACGCTGCTAACGAACTTCCACCAACACAAATATAAGGTTTGGATAAATCTAATTTACCAAAGTACGATTCTTGCTCAGGAAAAGGTATTAAGAAATCGCCGTTAATAATTTTAGGGTCTTGATGCTCACGAAAGTATCGAAACCAACTGAATAAAGCATCAGGAATATATTTGCAGTTAATATCTAGATTGGCTGATTTCAAGAAATCAAACGATTCTTTATCTCTTACCGCAACAAAACTGGATTCAAGAAACTTCTGCACTGTGTATGCAAAAATTTCTTCATTATGACCAGTTCGAGGACAGTCAGAAATCATGCCGTTGAGGAAATATATTTTTTTGCCAAAATGATTAGCCAAATCAGCTAATAATAGAAAAAATAGCGTATCTCTTCTTGGCGGATTTGAAAATATGAAAGTACCCTCTGCGTTAACAACAATAGCATCACAATCTAAAACAGCATTATATATAAAATCAACGTTTTCATTCTTACCTTGATATTTAAGAAATTCGGTTAAATTATTTTTACAATCGAGTTTTAAGTAGTCGGTACTGTTTTCAATAAAATTAATTCCAGTTTGAAGAACATCTTTTTTCTTCACAACAAGATTTTTTATTCTCCGGTAAAATCTTTTATAAAACCTGTTATGGTCGTATGTTATGTTAGCACCTAATCCAGCTTTAATGTCAAAAGCTATATAGTTACCATAGATAACCTTACTAACATGAAATTTCTTATCTAATAATTGTCTTAAGGCGATGGAGGTAGCCCTGCAACCCCAATTTGATCTGTTTCTATTATCTCCAACATAAAGCAGTTTCATAATCAACGAATAGCCTGTAAATTTAATATTTTAGTTAATAGTAATCTAGGACAATCTGGATTTTTTAAATTTAAGAGCAGTAATTAAAATGCCATGTTCGAGGTTGATAAAATTTGCATTTACTCATGCTTGCATCTCCTTTAACAACAAATCTGTATGATTCAATAGTGTCAAATATAAAATGCTTACCTTGTCTAACATTAATGTTAGCTGTGTAAATCCCTGGCTTAAATCCTACATATTGCATATCAATTACTATTTCACATTTACCTGGGTGAGCATTAAAAACTCTATCATCCATTAGCCCACTCAGAAATAAAACAGTATCATTTTCTCCGCCCACTTCACGCACTTCTATGCGTAAGCTAACATCTTCTATGTACCTATGTACCTTAAGCTCGGCACAAAAGCTAGCAGGTTCTCCGCTAGTAAGAAAATCGAGTATTTTTCCCTGTGCATCTTTGAGAGCAAGAGAAGTTATATCTATTCCAGAACTTTGATCTGCTGTTTTCTCTTTGAGATACATTGCTCCTTGAGCAACTTCTACACCATCTAGAAATAGGTCTTCTTCATATTTACTAATAATTGTTTCTGTATTGCCAGAAAGTAATAACTTACCGCGACGCAAATAAACAGCAGAAGTGGCAACTGCCATAATTGCCATAGAGTTGTGACTAACAAATATAAAAGCTGTTCCTTGGCGGCGAAGCTCACTCAGTTTACGTGTACATTTACTTCGGAATTTGGCATCACCAACCGCTAATACTTCATCTATTAATAAAATATCTGGCTCTGTATGAATTGCACAAGCAAAACCCAACCTTGCAGCCATCCCAGAACTATAACTTTGCACTGGCGCATCTATCGCCTCACCAATCTCTGCAAACTCTACAACCTGATCAAAGCACTCATCAATTTCCTCATTGGAAAGCCCCAAAATTGACATATTGACGTAAACATTCTCTCGTCCTGTCAAAACTGGGTTAAATCCTGCTCCCAAAGCAATCAACGGCGCGACTCTACCTTTAACTTCTACCGTTCCTGCATCCGGTTTAATTAGTCCGCTAATAATCCTTAAAAGTGTAGTTTTACCAGCCCCATTCGCCCCTACTAATCCTAATGCTTCCCCACGACGCAATTCTAGGCTGACATCCTTCAACGCCCAAAACTCACTTTTGCGTAGTACATCGCTACTTTTGCTTAATCCCAACACCTCACCAGCTATATCTTGTATCCCATAAAAAAGCGACTTCTTCAAATCTCGACAAAACCGTTTGGAGACATTCTTGACCGACAAAATAACTTCGTCATCTTGTGGTTGTTCAAAGGTGTCTTGATGAGATTTCAGCAAAGTCATAGCTAGTAATAAATATGAAGATTAACTATAAATAAAGCAGTACAGTGAACAACTTAAGCACTCATTCGCTCTACAATAAACGGGATTGCCAGGCGATATAAAATCCAAGCTATTACTAATAGCCCACAAGCGGTAGCACTAACTACCCAAAACCCAATGGGATCAGAAACCAATCCTTGTGTTGCTAAATCCCTGGTGGTTACTAACAAAGGTGTTACCGGATTCAAATTTACAATGGTGGCAAACAATCCCTCCTTGGGAACTGGGTAAATCACAGGAGTTAACAACAACCAGGGAGATACAATCAACGGTATTGCTTTAGCTACATCTCCATATAAAGCTCCAATAGGAGCAAGCAATAATCCAATACTCGTACCTAATATAACCAAGTGAATCAAAGCTACTGGTGCTAAAAATACACTCCAAGTCACGGGAATCTGGAACCAAATAAACAAACCCAAAATCAGAATTAACTTAATACCAAAATTAAAAAATACTTCCCCTACTTTTGCTAATATGATTGCTTCTCTAGGGAAATTAATCTTTGCCAGCATCGGTTTTGCTGCATTTACGGCTGCAATTGGCCCACTCAATGATTCCACAAAAGTCTGCCATAGTGCCATGCTAAACATGACATAAGCCGGATAAGGAATATCTGTATTGCCAATATTGACCGCCCCAGCATTTTTAGCTACGAGCAATCCCATCGCTGTAATAATCGGTGGTAGAAATGCCCACAATACCCCAAACATTGACTGACGATATTGAGCGCGAATATCTCTCATCAACAACCGCCATGCTAGCTGTCTTGAGGCCAACAAATCGCGCCCCATCTCTTGAAATAATTGCAATGGGTGGCGAATCCGACTCTCTGATGTATAAATGATTCTATTAGAAAACCTGCTGGATTTCCTCACATTAAAAATACCTTATTTTACTTAAGTTTCTATATAATGAAAATCTATTATTTTCTATAAATTATCTGGGTCTACACCGAGCGATCGCAATCTTTGCGCCAATCTTTCAGCCCGTTGCCGTTCTTGTTCAGCCCGTTGCTGTTCTTGTTCGGCTCGTTCCTCTAAAGTGGGAATCCAATTACCTGCAAAATCATACCAACGCAGCCATAGACCTTCTGTTTGTTGATACTGTCCCTGCCAAACCCCCAAACCTAACTGCAATTCCTCAAACCAAAATTTCGGCTCTGAAATTGCTACTGCTTGATATCGCGTTCCTGTTAATTCAAACACTCGCAACAAATTTTGGTAGCGGTCAAACACAACGTAGTAAGGAATGCGTAAATTTTGTTCATACACTTGCCATTTGGTCGGGGGTTTGTTGGCATCCCTTAATGTTTGCCCCAAATCTTCTGCTTCTGTACCTGGTGAGAGTAATTCCACTACTAAAAATGGTGCGACTGCTTCTTGCCAAACAACATAGCTCAGACGCATTTCTTGTTGTTGTTGAGCGCGAGATACACCTAATACCAAAAACCAATCTGGTCTTTTATGCCACAACCGATGGCGAGCATCGTAATATAAATTTAAGTCTGTACCAATGAACATTTCCCCAGTAGGATAAGTCCGTGGTTGACAGGTTTCCCGCAAAAGTTGGGGTTGGAAGTCGTGAAATTCGTCGGGCAAACCAGGCTCCTCTGGATCTTCGCTGGGAAGGTCGTACATTGTCGGTAGGACTTCACTGGGGGGAAGGGGTGGATCAGTTTGGTACATATCCAGTCTTGATTGCCATAATTATCTATTTTATTGGCAGTTTTAACCTACACAATGAAAAGCATTCAGGGTATGCAAGCTAACCTGTCTAGCATTCCTCCGTGTAAACTCCCCCACCGAAGGATTACCATGAGGATTAATCACTCCTGTCACCTGCTGCCATAGTTCCCTCGGTGCTAAGGAAATTTCATAGGTGCGATCGCTACACTGCTTAACATGATACCAGCTTTTTTGCTGGCACTCTTCACACCAAAAAGCCTCTAACCATTCTCCCTCTACGGGAATTGCCGTTTTATTAGCTATTAACAACGACGCAGCCCGCCGACTTAAACCCCTGCGCTGTAACTGACAAACTTGGTCAGCAAACATTCTATATTTCTGACTAACGCTATCAACATAGCATCCATGAACTGGGCAGTAGATAGCTCGACGTTTTGAACGTTTGCGATTTCGGTCACACCTTCTCTGCAATTCGACCTCCCAATATAAATAGATAAATTGAACCGGGAAGGTTACGTTTGGAGGGGCTGAGATCAATAAGACCATCAAAGCCCAACTCCTAGCAATTAGCACCCTAATATTTAGAGAGGTTTTGTTTTTGTGTTTGCTAAGTTATCAGTTGATTTATTGGCAACTTTTATTAAAGCAAAGACAAACTCACTATATTTTTGGGAATTTGTATTGCTTTTAAGCTGTATTTATTCTTACTAATTTATATCACAACTCTGTGATCTCTCTAAAAAACATTCCTTGAAGTATAGATGAAAATTATGTAATCACAATATTTTCATCAGCTTATTTGTTATTAATTTGAGAGACAGGTGTGATCTGGTCAACAAACAATGCTTGACGCAAAACCTTCAGGTATTGCTGAGAGATAACTTTAGGTGTAAAGTGAGATCTCATATACTGGCGACCTGCTGTACCCATCCGCTCCCCTAATTGCTGGTCGCGATTGAGTAAGCGAATAAATTGCGCCAGTCCATGACCATCACCATTATCAAATGTAGCTCCACATTCGGCTTCTGCAATTAACTGTCTCATGTATGAATAAGGAGAACAAATTACCCCTATTGGTCTTCCCGCCGCTAAAGCTGAGTAAAGTTTACTAGGCACAACTAAACTTTCACTGGATGGGTCAATACTCACTAAAGATAAATCACAAGCCGTAAGCGAATAGGGCAGAACTTCCTTATCTTGATAAGGTAAAAAGGTGAAATTTCTTAATCCTAGTTGATTAACTTCCTTAATTAATTCTTCACGTTTTGCACCACCACCAATACACACAAATTGTACTGGTTCATGCTGCAGTTCTATGGCAGCTTTCAACATGGTATCGATGTCGTGACAACGACCCATATTGCCAGAGTAAAGTACCGTATATTTATTAACTAAATCATACTTCCATGCAAACCAGTTTTCTTGTTTGGCAATTGGTACAATCAATTCAGGGTTAGCCCAACTGTGAATTACAGAAATTTTATGCTCTACTTGTGGGCAGTTTGCTACAACTTTCTGTTTCATGGCTGGGCTAAGAACAACGATTCCTTTTGCATTTAACCATACTCGTTTATTCATTGCCTGCCAGAGTCGCACTACCCAGTTATGTTTGGAAACAACTCCTAGCGCAATCGCAATGTCAGGATAGAGATCATATATTATGCAGACATAGGGTAATTTGAATAGCAGATTAGCCAGATATCCCACAAACGGCAGAAATGGTGGGGCTGTAGTTACCAATAATATGTTGTTACGCTGCCACGCTCTTAGCAAATAGAGTAAAGCACGCAAGGTATATAAGATTCCATTGACTGCTTTACCACGAATTCTTCCTGGCCAAAGTTGGGCAGTTCGCGATCTTTGAATTTTAACTCTCTCACCAATTTCAAAACATGGCGCGGTCTGAGAACTAAAAGCATACCCAGGCTGACTTGTAAAAACCTCGACATTGACACCTTGTTGACCCAACTGTTTTACGAGTTCCTCAATCAATTGCCCCGTAGCAGCATAGTCTGGGGGAAAAAACTGAGTAACTACAGACAAGTTAATTGGGTGTTGAGCTTTTAAAGCATGCTCAGATGTATCTTCAGAAGAAATAGAAATGGATTGCGATAACTTTTGATTAATCCATTCGTTGAGCTTCATCGATGTATCCTAGAACTATAAATCTGGTTGAATATATCACCGAACTACTCAAGCCCTCATTAATTTGTTATGCGTAAATTTATACTTTGCTGTACGCAAAGATTTGTATGTGATTTGATCAACTAAAATTTGTAGTTAACTTAGTCTTCACATAATTTTTCAAAACAGGGAACCACAGTAGTACAATCTAAATACTGTACTGACTCCAAAAACAGACACACTAGTAAAATCTAAATACTGTACTGACTCCAAAAACAGACACACTCTAAATCTGCTATATTTTCAATCACGTCAAACCATACACAAAAACTTAAAATTTTGGTTTTTCGATAGCTTACTACTTGATTTTAAGTAGTAAAAATGTCGTACTATGTTATGACTAGCTATCGTAAATTGTGTGATTTTCAATGGCAGTCCTAAGTAATTTTGCTGCTTAAATTTATCATATTTCACTTGATTTTTATATTCAATTGGTTTTACTACTTAAGTCACATAAGCATTTTTACGGTGATAGATTTTTAACAAAATCAAGCATACCATGTTTTCCATTAGACAAGTATTCTTTATTGAAAATTCATTTTCATACAATATCTCTCAACCAAGTCTTTACAAAAAGCTCCTGTGCAGATCTCTCAATTTTGAAATTAATCACCTTTGTGGGCATCCTAGCTAGGAATGATGTCACCACTAAAGAGGATGACAGTAAATAAGCTTTTACATCTACAATCTGCATATAATAGAAGCGCAACAGTTTATACCGTTTCATCAAAATACTTCTGATACACTTCTTAACCAATTATGTATTGATGTAGCGATCGCTTCAAATCAACCATTAGAAATTATTTCTACTCCAATGGTACACAGTGGCGCGCAATACCCCTATCCTAAAGCTATTACTGCTACCGCTCACAAGATTGCCCGGATTTTTACAAACTTTGGATAATTGGAGAAGATTACCCTGATCCTGGTATGGATTATTACGAGCAACGTTATCGTAAGCCAATGGTTAATAATCTCTACAAAAAAGCCCAGGCTTTTGGTTTTGAGTTGATTCCTCAGTCCTCATAAAATACGGTTTCTTAGGAGAGGGATAAAGTAAAGCTCACAAATACAATTTATCTTCTCTCAACATGTACTAAAACAATCTAGTTTTTCTGGATATTGTATATTTAGCTACAGAAAACAGTGAGGTTGCTTTTATTTTTACCACCGGACTCAGTGGATACTATTAGTTAATACTATTAGTTAAAATTGAAATTTAATAGACATCTCAAAATTTAATCGCCAAGTATAAATAGTATATGGATAATCATTCTTACAAAGCAGCAAATTCCAACCATAGTAATAACTCTGCACAGTCTTTTTTTCAAAATCAGCCCGTTCCTGAGAATGAGGCGCAAGGCGAGGAATGGAACTATCAAGAATTTCTACTCCTTCTACAGCGCAGAATGGTAGTCATTATAGGCATAGCTACTACCATAATGATAGGTGTAGTTATTAACTTGATATTAAATCCCAAGCCGCAACAATATGAAAGCAGCTTTCAGATGCTCGTTGAACCTGTGACTGACGACACTAAAGTAGTTGATATTGTCAAAGATTCCAGAGATACTAACTCATCTAATCAATCTACATTAGATTATCAGACCCAGATTCTAGTTCTCAAAAGTCCTGAACTAATAGCAGAAAGCATCAAGGAATTACAGTCAGCTTACCCATACATCAACTATAACTATTTAAGAAAATCCCTCAATATTGTTCGCATAGGAGAAACAAAGATTATACAAGTCAGCTATCGTAGTCAAGATCCAGTAGAAACTAAAGCTGTACTAGATAAAATTGCTCAAGATTATTTACAGTACAGTCAGGTAAGACGGCAAACTAGGTTACGTCAAGGCATTAAATTTATTGAAGATCAACTAGATCCTCTACAAAATCGAGTAGATAATATCCAAAAGCAATTGCAAGTTTTCCAGCAAAATTATAAATTTAATAGCCCAGAATCTCTCGCAGAACAAATTGCTGGACAGACTACTCAATTAGCTGAACAAAAGCAACAACTCGAATTACAGCTAGCACAAGCCCGCGCCAATTATAACTTCTTACAAAGCGAAGAGGGAAAAAAGACAGTGCTAGATAGTTATCCTGTGTATCAGTCCTTAAATACTGAACTACGCCAATTAGATATTCAAATTGCCACTGCATTAACTCTTTTACAAGATGTAAACCCCAACATCATTACATTAAGGGAGAAACGAGCTAGTCTTGTACCATTAATCCTGAAAGAATCGGAGCGATATATCCAGACAAAGAGAGCAGAAGCAGCGTCTCAAATTAAGTCTTTAGAGATTAACAATCAAGGATTAATCAAAAGCCAACAAATATTGGAAAAACAACGCCAGCAGTTACCCGTCATATCAAAACAGTATAAGGAGATTCAACGCCAATTACAAATTGCAACCGACAGTCTGAATCGTTTCCTATCTACCCGCGAAAATCTGCAAATCCAAATATCCCAGACAGAAATGGGGTGGCAGTTAATTCAGTCACCTAGCCAGCCAACATATCCTGTGGTTTCTTCAAGTATTATCAGTGATGTAATACAAGGGTTGGCTATCAGCATATCCTTGGGTATCGGTGCTGCTTTACTCATGGAGAAACTTGACCATACTTACCGTAATACCCGTACTATCAAAGAGAAAGTCAAAATTCCTTTGTTGGGAAGTATTCCCTTTGAAAAGGAACTACTAATTGTTCAACCTCAAACTATCAAACCACAAAGCCCCATCCTGAAAATCTCAGAGTCACTTCCCGAAACTATTAGCGGAGTAAACACTGTAGTAGAACAAGACTATAGCAACTATTCCACAAAATTCTTAGAAGCCTTACGAGTGCTTTATACAAATATTCAATTGCTCACTTCCGATCGCCAAATTCGCTCAATTACTATAAGTTCAGCCATGCCAGGTGATGGTAAATCTACGGTGGCTTTTTATCTAGCTCAAATAGCTACAGCTATGGGGCAAAGAGTATTGCTTGTAGATGCTGATCTTCGTCGACCCAATATTCACACCTTATCAAATCTCAATAACTTATGGGGATTGAGCAGTTTAATTACTGCTAATTTGCCAATTGAAGAAGTAATAAGACAAGTCCCTGCGATGAAGGCATTATCTATTGTTACGTCTGGGCCTATACCACCTGATTCAACCAAACTGCTGTCATCAGAAAAAATGAAGAGGTTGATGGCAGATTTCCATAATACCTTTGACTTAGTTATTTATGATACTCCCCCCATAGTTGGGCTGGCTGATACTAACTTGATAGCACCTCAAACAGATGGGCTTTTAATGGTAGTGAAGATTGATAAAACAGCACGTTCTGTATTTGAGAGAGCCATCGCTGATCTCAAATTTGCTCCTATTAACGTTTTAGGAATAGTTGCTAACGGAGAAAAAAGTAACTTCAATAGTTATTACTACTGATATGGGATTCCTATTTGATTATTGAAAAATGCCGTACATCTGGAGGCATAAATAACGTCAGCTTTCAGAAGTAATTTTCTATCGAGATCAGGAATTTATGCTTGACGCTGGGCAACACACATCAAAGACAATGCTGCTTCTGGTAAATCAGGATTGATACCTGATAATATCTGAGCTAGACGACACTTCCAACTTGACCGACCATACTTTCCCTTTAGCACTTCTGCTCCAACTGTATGATTGTGAGGATAGAGCCTAACTTTAAAGCCTAGTGGTTCTAGTACCTGATAGTAGAGTTCAGGTGTTACGCCATCACCAGGTTTGTGATGAATCTCCGTTTCTAAACCCCAAAATTGCTCTTCATCCGTCGAGTGTCCACCCCTTTTTATTTGCCGATATATTGGTAAGCGGGCATTCCAAAATATCAGTCCTAAACCTCGAAATTGATATGCAGTCAGTTGAGGATCATGATCAGTAATTAACAATCCGCCAGGGCGAACTAGCCTAGCTGCTTCCTTTAATGTTTTTGCCATGTCATCGCAATGGTGTAAACAGGCGTTAGCCATAACAATGTCTGCAAAACCTGAAATCAATGGCAAATCTTGGGCATCTGCTAATACTGGGGTGTAACCAAGATGCTGAGACATTTTCAGCGCGCCATAAGATACATCTACACCGATTAATAAGCGAGGTTCACCACAATGTTCTTTTAAAGACGCATACAAATTACCAGGTCCACAACCTATATCCACAACAATTTTGTTATGCCAACTACCAATGACAGCAAGCCAAAGAGCTACAAATTTATCATCTCTATGACAGGCTGCAAAATAATTTTTTGCCCATTCTGGATGACCAAAGTAATGGCTGTTTGCTTGGATAGCTGGTGTTACATTTATTATTTTGTTAACAAAAATTCCTTCTTCACACCTATCAAAATTGTTTTTTAAAACCAAATATTCCTTGAACATCTTTTTAATACATGATTTTAATGTCAAAGATGACAAAAATAACATACAGCAGAATTTTAAAAAAGTCAAAGCAACAAATTTAACCAAAAAAGTTCAAAAATATTTGTGATTTTCCCGACTTTCTTGTCTTCATATAAATCACATAATTTGTATATTTAGCAACCATATCTACCTCTTGAGTGAGCAATAAATTTTTTGAATAGAGTAGAAATTAGTTTAGGTTTAATTAAATGAAATATGGTGTTTGTTCGGGAAACCCTTCTATTTCAAAACCTGTTAGCAATTAGTTATGGGATCACTTATTCCAGAAATAGTGAATGTAAACACCTAATGGAGAATGATTAAAGGTAAATGTACTAATGGCGGTGTCATTTTAGTATTGACTTCTGGTGTGCCTATTTTTTCTACCTAACAGAAAAATAAGCACCCCCGAATTAAATCGGCTATTTTTTATAAAAATGAGGTTTTTTAAGTTTATGCTTAAAAATTTTCCGCACCATATTGCGTAAAGTAGCATCTCCACGCAAGACCACATCTCGTAGTTGTTGTTCTGGGCGACCTCGGAAGGAGGTAACGTGATAATATTTTTCAGGTGTAGCGGGTTGTGGTGAGAAGTAATAGTTTGATATACAACAACGGCGACCATGATGATTAATAGGGCTGACTGAGTGCCAGGAAGTCCTATTTGTCACCATAATTACTAGTCGATTAAACTTACTGTGAATAGTTCTACAAGGCTGTTTTAAGCCTCGATCCCAAAGTTCCAAATTACCGCCATAATCTTCTTGCCAATCAGGAGTTACATAATACAGTAAATTCAAAACTCGATAGTTCTTAATATCTTTATCATGGGAATTATCCAAGTGAGGATTTAAAAAGCAGCCATACTCCATCAAGCTAAAACCAGCAGCGTAGAGATATTCATCTGCCACTAATGTTTCAAATCCAGTGATATCTGCAATTAAACTTACTATTCTAGTATCCTGAAAAGCATAAATAATCTCTTCTAAAATAGGATTATATTTATTTAACTGAATCCCAACATATTTATGTTCTCTGATGTCTTTTAATGGCAATAATTCTTCTTTATTAGGGAAAGCTTTGTAAATTTCAATGACATCACTTTCATTCAATAAATCATCAATATAGCAACTATTTATCCGGTCTTTAATAGCAAAATCATGCTTTAAGTTAGTTTGATAAGTGTCGAGCTTTTTTAAAATTTGCTCGGCATAATAATTTCGTAGATCATTTTTGGATAACATTTATAATTCATCCTGATTTTATCAATGCAAATACATTATTGTTGTGCTTTTAATCAAAAGAATAACCTCTGTATGCAGATTATGCAAAATTTTAAATCTTCAAATTTTGGTATTTTGGTTTATGAAATAATTAGAGTTTTCTGTGTTTTTTAGACAAACGCATACTTGTATAGAAAATGTCAACTCCAATTATACATAAAATTCTTGTTTATTTTCAATAAAGCCCCGTTAATTGCAAAAACAATTTGGTATATTCGTGTTGTTAACAGATAAATTAAGTAAAGATACGGTTAAACGTATAGCTTATGTTAAAACAAGCAACCAAAAATTATTTTCAATATTTTGCCCAACCACAGGAGATTGAGAGATGGGATGAAGATATTATTGTTTGCAAAATTTCCAACCTAACTCCAGCTATTCAAGCTAACAGTTACTATTTTGGGCATCCAGAATGGGGGCTAAATTACTTTGAAGCGTGCCACAGAGACGAGAAATTTGTTGAACTGTGGCGAGAAGTAATTGGTAGTTGGCATGACAAAATAGTTGTGGATATTGGTTGTGGCCCCGGCAACGTCTATGCTGCTCTGAAAGAGTTTTGTGGCGAACCAGAGTTGTTAGTTGGTGTAGATGTTTCTCTGGGTGCTTTGAAAATAGCTCACCAACTAGGATATACAGCAATTTTGGCAGACGCTCACAATATACCTTTGGTTTCTGGGTTTGCTGATATTGTTATGCTCAATGCGAGCTTACACCATTGTGATGATATGCCCAAGGTGTTACAGCAGGCTGCTAAGTTGGTAAGACCTGGTGGGTTGTTAATTACAGATCATGATCCGCAAAAAAGTGCCTATCAATTTAAAGGTTTAGGTTGGTTATTATGGCAATTGCGGTTGCCAATTTATCGGTTGATGAAACGAGGTGGACATTCCACCACCGAAGAACAATCTTGGGGTTTAGCAACAGAAGTACATCACAAAGTTTGTGATGGTGTGACATCAGAAATGTTTTACGAAATGCTAGAACCTATGGGATTTGAAGTTAAGGTTTATCCCCATAACCATATGGTAGGTGCAGCAGCATTAAAAGGTGACTATGGTCAGCCTTTTTGGAAGTATCGCATAGCTCAGAAATTATCAGGTATAAACCCTAACTCTCCAGAGGCGGCATTATCGTTAATGTGTGTTGCTACCCGTATAAATTGATCTTGATCAAATTATGGGTATGTCAGATTTGTCAATTGCTTTTGAAACTTTCTGCTTCAATCAAACGTATTGCTAGGATAGTTTCTGCCAAGACACGCTGAAATACATAATACCAACCACGCCAACCATCAAAAATCCAGCCTTCGAGAATTAAGCAGTAGATGAAGACCAACCAAGGTGCTAAGATTTTTTGTCTGCGGATACGATCAACCCAATCTAGTTCATTTATGGGAGTTTCTAGGAGTTTTTTGGCTTCTAGCACTGTGTAGCGTTCTTGCGCCCATAACCAGCGACTAAAAGGTTTGCGATCGTCGTGGTAAATGTAAGCAGATAATACATCTGATTTACCAGTCAGTTGTAAAACTTGTGTGTGTCCGTCATCGATGTAAGTAGCTTTGCTTTTTTTAAATAAAACTTGGCGGGGAGGGAGGATTCGAGTGTTGCGGACAGGTTGACCAAACACACAATACTTGAACTTGACAAAGTAGCCGTCTATTTGTCCATCGACTGGTAAGGTGGCGATTTCAGAAATTAAATCATCCGTAACTACATAATCTGCATCCAGAGAGAGTATCCAAGGGGATTGAACTTGTTCTAAACCATAGTTCCATTGTTTACCGTGGGTATCAAACTCACGCTGAAAAACATTGACTTGGGAATAGGATTGAAGAATTTCCAGGGTTGTATCAGTACTATAGCTATCAATAACTATGATTTTTTTTGCCCAGGTCAGACACTCAAGTGTACGGCCAATATTGGGGGTTTCATTATAAGTCAGAATTAGGGGAGTGATTTGCTCTAACATGGATGTGCTTATGCCATCGGAGTTAGACCAATTCTGTGTAGTAGGTGTTTGCATAAGAATTTAGATAGTTGATACAGTTGGCAGTTGGGTTTTTTATTGAATAGCGTACCTGTAACGTTTTTTGCTTGAGTGAGATAAATCTCATTGAGGTTGGAGGCTAGAATTTAAAGGTTAAAGCATACCTCATGTTATGAGCATCTTCTACAAGCTAGGGTTTGGGGATGTTTGCCCAATCGGATGATTCAGTGTAATCCATAAAATATGCTTAATTTAACAGGTCGGCAACAAGATTAGGCGTTTGAGCATATGTATAAGCTAAATTTAGTAAATATTTATACTAAAAAGCAGGACAAATATAGTGTTTAGTATCTTTTTTATCCTAAAAAAGATTTTACAGTGTTGTCTTAATTAAATAAAAGCTTAAGTGTTCAATCATGGGCTAAAACCACAATTGCTATTTATTGATTTACACAAAATAGCATTACTCCTGTATAGTCAGCCATGCTTGAGTATAATTTTTATCACTGCTTCCTGTTGCTTACTGAGATTAAATGCTTAGGAGAGGCGAGATTATCGTTTTGGCAAAGCTTTTTGACGCTGGTATAAAGTCTAAGAATTTTTGTTGAGTTTTTCTTAGATATGTTGTAGCAAGAATTGTGTATACGGTTTTTAAAGCTATGATTTAGCCAAAAGTAATTTTTAATTTTGAGTATACTTTACTGGTCTGAGAGAAAGACTATATTTGTGGCGATCGCTATAGCTATAATTTAGTCTTTCTCACTTGTGATTAATTTTTTTGTTTTAAAAACCTATTAGTGCTAGCTAAAACCGCAATCAGAAGCAGAAGTTGTACTTGCCAGGGTGCTAGAATCAAGCTCAAAATTAGACTAATAATCGTGAAAATACTGATAATATAGCCTATTTCATCACGGCATTTTTGCGATATGTATCCTGTTGCTAGACCAGTAACAAGAGGAATCAAAAAAAACAAGGGCATTTTTACTTACCTCTACAGCGAAAATGTAAATCTTTGATAAAAAATTATAGAAACTGTTTTTCTGTTTGTGGTTAATATTACAACTTAGTTGATTACCTTACAATACATTACTTAATATAACTACGTATTTTGTTAAAATTACAAAATTATTATAGTAAATTAGCTTAACACTCAGTGCTGTCACTGGTGCAACGATTTAGCATATTACCTCTAGGACTTAATATTTTCTGAAACACTCAATGCACAACATTCCTCACCTACTAGCAACTGAACTAGAACTTAAACCCTATCAGGTAGAAAACGCGCTAGAACTTTTGGCAGAGGGTGCTACAGTTCCCTTCATTGCACGTTATCGCAAAGAACGCACTGGAGAAATGAATGAAATCCAACTGCGGGAACTGGCTGATAGGTATACTTACTTAACAGAATTGGAGGAAAGGAAGTCAGTAATTTTAAAAGCGATCGCCGAACAAGGTAAGCTGACAGCAGACTTACAAAACAAAATTTCATCTTGCTTACAAAAAACCGAACTTGAGGATTTATACCTACCATATCGACCAAAACGCCGGACTCGTGCAACTATCGCAAGAGAGAAAGGTTTGCAATCATTGGCAGACTTTATCAAAGCTTTAAATGTTAAAAATCCTGTTTCCGCATCATTGCAGGAAGAAGCAGCGAAATATATTTCGGAAACTACAGGGGTAAAAACCGTAGATGAAGCTTTAAAAGGTGCGGCTGATATCTTAGCGGAAGAAGTAGCAGAAAAAGCCGATTTACGCGCCTATATTCGCGATTATTTCTTAGAAAATGGTGTCTTCATCTCCCGGATTAAAGATGATTACCCTGAAGGTACAACAAAGTTTGAAATGTACCGAAACTATCAAATTAAAGTTAAAAATATTGCTCCCCATAATATGTTGGCTTTATGTCGGGGAGAAGTTGAAGGGATATTAAACTTTGATATTGCTTTTGAAGAAGATTTTGTTCTCTCGTATCTAGAATCGCAAGAAATTAAAACTAAAGTGCGGGGAATTCGAGATTTTTATCAAGCGATGCTGAAAGATGCTTTTAATCGTCTGATGAAGAATTCTCTGATAGGAGAAGTAATTGCAGACAAGAAAACCTATGCAGATATTGAATCAATCAAGACTTTTGAAGCAAATCTCCGAGAATTATTACTATCTGCACCTGCGGGAATGAAACCAACTTTAGCAATAGACCCCGGATTCAGAACGGGTTGTAAAGTAGCAGTTTTAGAACAAACTGGCAAATTTTTAGAATATCAAGCGATATTTCCGCATCAGGCTGCTGAACAACGGACTAAAGCAGCACAAGCTCTCAAAAATTTGATAACAAAATACAAAATTGAATTAATTGCTATTGGTAATGGTACAGCTTCCCGTGAAACAGATGAATTTGTTACGCAAGTATTACAAACACTAGACCAGAAACCTATTAAAGTAATAGTCAATGAGTCTGGTGCATCTATATATTCTGCTAGTAAAGTGGCAATTGATGAGTTTCCTGATTTAGATATTACAGTCCGTGGTGCTATTAGTATTGGTCGGCGATTACAAGACCCTTTAGCAGAATTAGTTAAAATTGATCCTAAATCAATTGGTGTAGGACAATATCAGCATGATGTTGATCAAAAGTTATTGAAAAAGAAATTAGATGAGACTGTAGAAAGTTGTGTGAACTATGTTGGTGTAGACTTAAATACAGCATCTAAGGAACTATTAACTTTTGTTTCGGGGATTACCCCGACAGTTGCTAATAATATTGTGGCCTATCGCAATCAGCATGGAGCATTTAGAAATCGCCAACAGTTGTTAAAGGTAGCTAAACTAGGGCCTAAAGCCTTTGAGCAAGCAGCTGGGTTTTTGCGTATTCGTGGCGGGGATAACCCTTTGGATAATACAGCAGTGCATCCAGAAAGTTACCCAGTAGTAGAAGCGATCGCCTCTGACTTAAACGTATCATTAAATCAAGTCACGCAAATTGCCGAAAAACTGCAAAAAACCAGCTTAAAAAAATATGTTACTGACACCGTTGGTGAACCTACACTGCGAGATATTCTCAAAGAACTAGAAAAACCAGGTAGAGACCCCCGTGCAGAATTTAAGTACGCTACCTTTAAAGAGGGAATTAAAGAAATCAGCGATTTGCAAGAAGGAATGGAATTAGAGGGAATTGTCACCAATGTGGCCAATTTTGGTGCATTCGTTGATATTGGTGTCCACCAAGACGGCTTAGTGCATATCTCTCAACTTGCCGATAGATTTATCGATGACCCCAAAAAAGTGGTCAAAGTGGGACAAGTAGTAAAAGTGCGGGTATTAGAAATAAATGAAAAATTAAAGCGTATTAGTCTGTCGATGAAAGTAATCAAGCAGTAAAGAAGACCAGGAGAGAAGTTCGATCTGTTCGTGCAACGTCTAGCCAAGAGTCTTCCTCGAATCGAAACTTCTTTACGAGACGCTACGCGCAGCTTGCTTTTCCAGAGGGATACGGAGGGAGAAGGGAGATAAGGAAGCAGAGGCAGAACAACTCAAAACTCAAAACTAATGACTATTAGCTCAAATCATACCTTCGGAAGACACACAATATATCTAACAAGAGATGCTAACACATAAGCCATTATTTAAAGATAGTAGAGGAAATTTCAAATAGTTTTCTCTAATTTTTAGGTAAGGAAATGTTAGGAACTTTTTTAATCACTTTAGCGACCGCACTTAGCTTACTTATCGTTGATTTAGTTGTGCCTGGTGTTAACATTGCTAACTTCCCAGCAGCTTTAATTGCTGCTTTAGCAATTGGTTTAATTAATGGGTCAGTCAAACCAGTTCTCTCAACCCTATCTTTACCCCTAAATTTCTTAACACTCGGAGCATTTTCTTTAGTAGTTAACGGCATTTGTTTCTCATTAGCAGCCGCACTAGTTCCAGGATTTAGTGTGCATGGACTTATTGCCTTTATTTTGGGACCTGTTGTTTTATCTTTTGCTAATACATTTATTAGCAAGTATTTCGCTGAAAGAAACCTCGCTTTGAATCCAGATGTAGATACTAAAGGTGAATTGCCATCCAGCTAGTCACAAACACCTTTAGCAAAATCAACCAAGTTGAATCGTTCTTGATTTCAATTAGAAGATAATGCCAAGGATGGAGTTGATAATTTGGTTGATTAAAGACAATGTAAATAAACTTGAAAAGTTAACACAAATCTCATGAAATTATTACGTTTTATTCTTGGATTATTACTACCACCATTGGGTGTTTTCTTGACTGTTGGAGTAGGGCCAACTTTAGTGATTAATATTTTACTTACACTTTTAGGTTGGCTTCCAGGCAGTATTCACGCAATTTGGGTGATTGCTAAACATGACGAACAATTGAATACTGGAAGAGGTATTTACTAGAAAGTTAGATTAATCTAATTAAGATTAATGGGTAGGTTAATTCCTGCCTATTTTTTGTTAAAAAAATAGATTAAGTGGATAGGAATCTCACTTTTCACGCTATGTGGAAAAGTTAACGTGAAACCTAACCCCCAACCCCTTCCCTACAAGAGAAGGGGGAAAATGTAGAGACGTTGCATGCAACGTCTCTACAGTTGCAGGGAAGAGGTACCCTACGGGAAGCAAGCTATGGAGAGGGGTTTTTAGATCCCGTGAAAAGTCAGGATAGGAATAACTAAATCTAAAATGTCATTGCGAGCGTTAGCGTCTCTGAGAGAAGCGAAGCAATTGCAAAGTCTCTGTGCTTGCTTCGCTTCTCTCGCAATGACAAGACACATTATATTTATCTAACTCATCTAATTAATATGTTTAATTAATTTAAGTGGTAGTTTTATTTTAAATTGTTAAGTTATTAATAAAATTTGAGATTATATTTAAACGAAGAAATCTATTAATGCAATTTGTTCACTTCTCTGTAAGAGTATTTTGGCATTATTTCAAGATAAAAATCTTAATTATACTGAATAATAATTTTAAAGCTCCGATTTAGTGAATAAATCGGAGCTTTACTTAATGGGGATTAAAACGTAGAATAAAAAGCCTATTTGTGAACAATTTCTTTATCTTCTCTAACAGGCTCTTTATCTTTGAATAAATCCGCTGTTGCTAGCAATAATTCCCGTAAGGTTTGTTTAATTTGACGCTCTTTTCTAGCGATCGCTGTACCAGCCTCACCCAGTTTATCCTCTAGTTGCGATCGCTTCTGCTCTACTTGTGTAGCCAAAGCCTCAGCTTGGGGACGAGCCTGACTATACCAGTTATTGGCTTCGTCTAGATAATGTTTGACTTCATCAGCGCGTCCGCCGTAGCGTGCAGCTAAATTAGCACGAACAATCGCTAGTTGTGCTTGTAGTTGAGCGTAGCGTTTTTTCAATAAACCTACTTCTTCACTATCTTTGACAGCATTAATAGCCGATTCGATGGCATTCCTAGTATTAGGAGTATTTTCTGTACCACTGGCTTCAATTTCTGCTAAGATTCCATCAACATCTTGCTGAATTTTTTCTTCTTCGCTATCTAGTTGAGCTTGGAGTCTTTGCAATTCCGACTGAGTTTTTACGATAGCTTCATGCCTTTTAGTATTAACTCCTTCTATTGCACCCTCTATAGATGCAGTTACTTCTTCTTTTAACTCAGTGCTTTTGTCTTGGAGATTTTCAATTACTGCTGAAACTGCATCTCGGACAAGGGTACGAATTTCATGAGACCCTTCTTTAAACTCAGAAGCTACTTGAGCAACTGCTGATTTCACAATCTCACGAATGCGTTCAGTTCTTAACTGACCAGTTGCTTTTGCTTGCTGTAAATCAGATTGAATCTGCTCTTTGATATTACTAGTCATTTTTAATTCTTGCTATGTTAGGTAATTTGGATAAACTTCTTTAAGCATGGTCTTATAAACCTATTGTGGCGTGGAATTTTTAGATTAGGTACTTCCTTTAGATAGAATTTAAGAGAGTGACTTATTGAAAAATGTAGATATTTTCATTGGTTATGAATTATTCAAAATGCTTGTGTGAGCGATCGCCTATGTATGAGAAGATAGGTATCGGTTGAGAATTATGATAATTATCAGGAATAGTATCCGTGAAAAAAATAGTCACGTTAGTATTGATTATATTATTGATGACAACTACTTTTGCCACACCTGTAAATGCTGTAGATACAGCCAAGGGAGCAAATATCTTTAGTGTTCACTGTGCTGGTTGTCATATTAATGGTGGTAACATCATCAGACGTGGTAAGAACTTACAAAAAAAAGCACTTAAAAGATATGGTATGGATTCAATAGAAGCAATTACAAATATTGTTACTAACGGTAAAAGTAATATGTCAGCCTATAAAGACCGCCTAAGTGAGCAAGAAATTCAGGATGTTGCAGTTTATGTCCTAGAACAAGCAGAAAAAGGTTGGAAATAACAAAGTCATTAACTATTCATTATTAGTTGAAATTTTTAATCATAATTATGTTGACAACAAGTCGTTTACAATTTACTCCTGATTTAAATATTTGTCGGATCTTAAATGGTATGTGGCAAGTATCCGGCGCACATGGCAGAATTAATCCTAAATCTGCCGTTGAAAGCATGTTCAAATATGTGGATGCAGGTTTTACAACTTGGGATTTAGCAGACCACTATGGCCCCGCAGAGGATTTTATTGGTGAATTTCGTCGTCAGTTAGCTGCTAGCCGTGGACAAGACGCTTTATCTGAAATACAGGCTTTCACTAAATGGGTTCCTCGTCCGGGGAAAATGACGAAGAAATTCGTTGAAGAAAATATTGATATCTCCTTGAGAAGAATGGATGTCAAATCCCTAGATTTGATGCAGTTTCACTGGTGGGAATATCAAGATAAAAATTATTTAGATGCTCTCAAATATATGGTAGAACTCCAAACTGAGGGCAAAATTAAACACTTAGGTTTAACTAATTTCGATACAGAACACCTACAAATTATTACCGACTCAGGCATCAAAATTGTATCTAATCAAGTGCAATTTTCTCTAGTTGACCGCCGTCCAGAAGTAAATATGATTAAGTTCTGCCAACAGAATGACATTAAACTATTTACTTACGGCTCACTTTGTGGAGGCTTTTTATCAGAAAAGTATTTAGACAAACCAGAACCACGCAGCTTTGATTTAACTACTGTCAGCTTGCGAAAATATAAAAACATGATTGATGCTTGGGGTGGTTGGCAATTATTTCAAGAGTTACTATCCACCCTCAAAGCCATCGCTGATAAACATGGAGTTAGTATTGCTAACGTTGCTGTCAGATACATTTTAGATCAACCAACCGTTGGCGGAGTGATAGTTGGTGCAAGGCTGGGGATAGCTGAACATATAGAAGATAACGCCAAAGTATTTAGTTTGATTTTAGATGCTGAAGATAGCGATCGCATCAACACCATATCCCAAAAATCACGCAATTTGTATCAGTTAATTGGTGATTGTGGTGATGAATATCGGCGGTAGAAGGCGATAGGTGACAGGTGACAGAGGAAACTATGAAAAATGTTCTTGCTGCTGGGAATTTACGCAAAGTGCATCACATTGCGCTGAACGTCAAGAATATGCAAGCTTCCCGATATTTTTACGGGACTATTTTGGGATTACATGAACTAACTGGTGATGAAATTCCGGCTACTTTATTAGAACTAGTCGCCGAGGGGAAAGTTGCTAATTTTGTTACTCCCGACGGTACAGTTCTCGATTTATTTTGGACACCAGATTTAACCCCGCCAAATCCAGACCCAGAGCAAAGTTTTACTAGGGCTTATCACCTTGCCTTTGACATTGATCCACAATTTTTTGAGCAAGCAGTAGCAGTTTTGCGAGAAAATCAAATTGAAATTGCTCATGGCCCAGTCAGTCGTCCAACTGGTAGGGGTGTGTATTTTTATGACCCCGATGGTTTTATGATCGAAATTCGTTGTGATCCACAATAGTGTAAGTATGTCAACAAGGTTATTTCAGGTAATTGAAGACGTAATTAAACAACCACCGATTCCTCACGAACCACATAAACAATCATTAAAAGCTTGGGCGATGTATTGTCTGCGAGACAGAGGCTTTATCGTTGTCTATGCCCAAAATGCCGACTTTGCCATTGAACCTAAAGGGGGAAATAAGCTTTATTTTAAAGTGACGACTAATCAAGCCGATGTCGATGACGCTTGTAATTGGATAGTTTGGGATAGCGGAACTCAAACCGCCAGCCTGATTCCAGCACAGGTTTAAAAGATATCTTTCAGAGGGATTTAGAGATCATTTTAAAAGTGTTTGGCTGGGAATTTAGACACTTCTGATCCCCCCTAACCTTAACAGTGAAGAGTGAACAGTAAAATCACGTTTGCGAAACACCACACCAATTGGTGTCAGACGTTAGTGCGCTGAAACACCACACTATACACCGTTAGGACTGATAACTGATAACTGGTTTAAGGGGGATTTAGGGGAATCTAAACAAACTGTAGGTTTTGTGTGAGAGTTTCCTAATACCAAATTCAAATGAGCGTGCATAAAAATGTAGAATAAAGAACATGAAAGAGCAAGACTCATGAGAAAGCAATGGCATGCCCTTTCAATCTAGACGTTCAAGAAAGTGCTGAGTATTTGTCAAAAAGCCTGAAAAATGCGCGCACAGCATTTAAAAAAGAGCGTTCCCAATTCTCTATGAAATATTTCTCTATGAAATATTTGCAAGATAAGAACAATCTACACTAACGTAGTTGTAAAATTATTGATTCCCAAAGTGCCTGTTAATCCTGTCACCTCGATGATAGCATCAGTAGTTGCACTAAACCCTGCTGTAGCATCATTAATCGCAACAAAAGTACGGTTACCAAAGGTGAATTGAGCAGCGAATTGAGCAGCAAAATTAGCGGTTGTTAATCGAGCTACAATGCCTGTTGTATCAAGAGTTGCAACAGTTCCCACATTAGAGAATCCGGAGCGTGCAGTGGAAAGCAGGAATAAATCATTACTAGCATTAGCATTGAAGTCAGTAATCACATCAAAGTTACTGAGAAGGGAATCAGCTAACTTGCGGTAGTCAAAACGGTCTATTCCTAGTCCTCCGGTAAGAGTGTCTTTTCCAGTTCCTCCAGTTAATATATCATTACCAGCATCACCATTGAGAGTGTCGTTACCAGCACTACCATTGAGGGTATCGTTACCAGCATCACCATTAAGGATGTTGTTACCACTGTTGCCAGTGATAGTGTTATTAGCTGTATTCCCAGTGCCGTTAATTGCGGCTGCTCCTGTCAGGGTGAGATTTTCAATGTTTGGCAGAGTAGCAAGGCTGAAGGTGATACTGCTAGAAATTATATCTATGCCTTCTCCGGCATTTTCGATAATTGTATCAGTGGTGGTATCGACAATGTAAGTATCGTTACCTAAGCCACCAATCAAGGTATCAATCCCAGCACCACCATTGAGGGTATCGTTACCCGCACCACCATCAAGGCGGTTGTTACCACTGTTGCCAGTGATAGTGTTATTTACCGCATTTCCAGTGCCGTTAATCGCACCTGTTCCTGTCAAAGTGAGTTTTTCGATGTTTGACAGGGCAGCTAGGCTGAATGTGACGCTGCTAGAAACTGTATCTGTGCCTTCTCCGGCATTTTCGATAATTGTATCAGTAGTGGTATCGACAATGTAAGTATCATTACCTAAGCCACCAATCAAGGTATCAATACCAGCACCACCATTAAGGGTATCGTTACCCGCTCCACCATCAAGGCGGTTGTTACCACTGTTACCAGTGATAGTGTTATTTGCTGCATTTCCAGTGCCATTAATCGCGCCTGTTCCTGTCAGAGTGAGTTTTTCGATGTTGGGGAGAGCTGCAAGGCTAAAGGTGACACTGCTAGAAATTGTATCTGTGCCTTCTCCGGCATTTTCGATAATTGTGTCGGTTGTACTATTAACAATGTAAGTATCGTTACCTAAACCACCAATCAAGGTATCATTACCAGCACCACCATCAAGGCTGTTGTTAGCAATGTTGCCAGTGATGACGTTGTTAGCTGCATTCCCCGTGCCGTTAATTGCAGCTGTTCCTATTAGGGTGAGGTTTTCAATGTTTGGCAGGGTAGCAAGGCTGAAGGTGACACTGGATTCAATGGTATCTATGCCTTCTCCCGCATTTTCGATAATCGTGTTGGTGGTGCTATCGACAATGTAAGTATCATCACCTGAATAGCCAATCAGGGTATAATTACCACCAAGGCCGTCGAGGGTATCATTACCAGAACCACCATAGAGGAGTTCATTACCTATGACTTCAATAGAGTATTGCCCCAAACTGCCATAATCTGTGTAGCCAGTCGAAAGAGGATCTCCTTTCCCTACGCCATCAATAGCTAAGTAATAAGTTCCCGCACCGACACTTGTTGTGATACTTGCAGATAGTAAATCGGCGGGATTAGAAGATGCAATTAATGTTCCACCAGAGTTATATAGCCCTGCCCAAATGTCTAGGTTGGGTCCGCGAGTGAAGGGATTGATTGTTATGCTAATGGTATTAGCAACTGTGGCAAAACTATAGTAATCAATATCTGTATTACGCTCGATGATGCCACTACCAATCAGAGTTGTACTAGAAAGTATAGTTAATGGTTTTGCTGTGGCAATTGTATTACCAGCATTATCGGCTCGGTAACTGAAACCATTATTGGTTGTAATAATTTGCAAATCATCTTGAGTATTGTTAGCAGAAGCATATTCGCCTTTGCTCCACTGGGTTAGGTTTTGGTAGTATGCTGTACCCATAATCGTTGCCCAGCCAGTCTCCCCACTACCATGTCCCCTGTAGTATCCCTCGGACGGGCTAGTTCTTCCATCATGGGATAGCCCCAGAGTATGACCTACTTCATGAGTGATAGCTTCAGCTGTATATTTTTCGCTATCACCCAGGCTGTCACTAAAAACGTAGGTGGGAGTATCAGTATTCCAGTTGAAAGAACCAACGAAGGCGATTCCTCCAGCAGAAGAACCAAACCAACTAGAACTGCTACCACCAATAACAACTCGTACACCCCAGCGAGTATCGCTACTATTACTCTTGATCAGATCATTAATATCCGTTGGAGCTTGAGTTGTGACATTAACATTAAACGGGCTAAAATCCTCAGCCACTCGCTGCCAAATGTACTGGATTCTTTCCAGTTCAGCCGAGCTAAAAGAAGCTGTGTTGCCGTCAAAGTCGAAAGCAGGGGTAACAATGTCAGCCCCACCCTTGTAGCTTGTATTCCATCTAGTGCCAGAGGTGGTATGCCCGTCGAAATCTAGATAAATTGTGTGTCTAGCTCCGTCCAAGCTGTTAAGAAAAAATGTTTTAGATAAATCTAAAATTGTGGATGCAGTTGTAGATGCAGTTGCAGATGCAATTAGGGTTTGCTGTTCATTTTGGATTCGCTCTGGTTCTACTGGAGGTAACGCACAGACTGAGCAAGCACAACCTATGGTGTGTGAATTTGTTGCAACTATCACAGCGTCTGGAGCTTGGCTGACAGTCGGCTGCACAGACCTTAATACTGCTGCTGTGAAACTCTTTGTTAGCAGAGACTCAGCAAATACTGCCCCTTCATCACTCATAGAAGAATGATGAACCATCGCTGATGTCTCTATTTGTAGAGCTTTGCCTGTCTTAGTGGTTAATCTCAATCCTGAATGATCCACTAATCCTTCATTTTCCGGTAAATTAGCCGATAAATCTTGAAAATCGCTTTTTTCCCAAGGAGAGCGGTGTTTATATAAATTATTGGCTACGTTTCTGAAGCTTTTCATAACGCACTCCTCACTGTAAAATTGCAGTTGTTGTTGTCTTTATATTTCTACTCACATCTTCACAAAAATTTTGTGAAGCAAATTAATTACACAGTATAAAGTGGAAAAGCTTCATTTAACGATAAAAATCTGTAATTAATAAAGTATAATAATCGACTACATTTATAATATGTGCGTATTTATACGTAAAATTGTACAATATATTGAGTCAACGCACTCTAGCAAGAATACTCAGCATTGAGCCAATGTATTCAACTCTGTATTGAGTTGCGTACTGAGAAATAAGTGCTGATTCTGACTCATATAATTGCAATGCTTGTAGGATTTACCCAAGTCTCATCATTAAAATCTCTTGTAGGGTGGGTAACTAGGAGATAATTCGGGAAAAATCAACGTAATTGTTACACGCTGCCAATTCATTAACAACTATTATCGATTTATCTGCTTTTATTACTACGGGGAGAGTAAAATCATCGGGTAGTAGATGGTATTACCTCAGAGAAATATAAATATGATCGAAATTATCAGATCCCCCCTAGTCCCTAAAAAAAAGGGGGGAACAAGAAAAAAATCAAAGTCTCCCTTTTTAAGTGGGATTTAGGGGGATCTAAAAGTAGTTGATACACCATTAGAAAATTTTCAAACATCCTCTGAGCCTGTAGGCGATCGCACTCCGCAATCGATGAATCTGAGTTAAGTTGTCGGCGATCGCACTCCGCAATAACATGAGTTCGATGACCTCTCCCCAACCCCTCTCCGACACGGAGAGGGGCTTAAATATCTTGAAATATCAACGAAAAATGAAGGTTTTTAAGCCTCTCTCCTTGCAGGGGAGAGGTACCCTGCGGAAAGCAAGCTATGGAGAGGGGTTTTTTAAATTCGTCGAACGAACTCACTCCGCAATCGATATGATTTAGACTATGAGCGATCGCACAGATAAATAGACCTGACTTTTCACGTTATGTGGAAAAGCTAACGTGAAACTTAACCCCCTAACCCCCTTCCCTACGAAGGAAGGAGGAAAAATTAAAGCCTCTCTCCTTGCAGGGGAGAGGTACCCTGCGGGAAGCAAGCTATGGAGAGGGGTTTTCCAGATCCCGTGAAAAGTCAGATAAATAGACAATTGTGAACAAAGAAATACCCGACTTATTGAAGAAGTCGGGTATCTTAGCTTTTAAATGCTGACAAATCAAATATGATTACTATAGATGTGTGTTTAAAGCGTATTAATTATAATTTTTGTGGCTCTTTTATTTAATCAACCAAGTTGGAATTGTGAAGCCTCATTAATTGGTTGTTTGAAAAATGGTTGGCTGTGATTTTAGAGACTTAATTGCTCCCACCTAGCCCCCCTTAAAAAAAGGGGGAACAAGAAAAAAATCAAAGTCCCCTTTTTTAAGGGAGATTTAGGGGGATCTAAAAATATTTGATACACCATTAGAACTTTTCAAACATCCTCTAAAACAACTCAGATTTTTTATAAAAACAAATTAAGAAAACTGAACTCTAGCCTTTTTGATTCCTAGTTTTTCAATTAGGAAAGTCTAATCACTATTAATTGCTAAACTTGGGTTTGAGTTTTGCGTTTAGTGCCATCACCACTGGAACACAAAATAGAATTGATAGTTGTTATTTGATGTTAAGTTAACTCAAGTGTTTGAGTTTAAGCTTTTTGAAGTTGCTTTTCTTTTTTGGAATAGCGTTTTTTGAGAAATGCACCGAAGCCCGCACCTATTGCTAGACCACCCATTGTTAGGGGTTCGGGAACTGGTTCGCCAGGTTCTTCAGCTAATGCTCTCAAAGTAATCCCAGCTTCACTACTACTCTGACCATTATCAAAAATTTCGCTAGCAGTAATATTACCACTACCTAATGTTCTCGTGTTACCAAGAGCATCTGTAAACACAAATTCCCCTTGCAGGCCTGGATCGAGAAAAGTCATGGTGACAACACTATCATCTAGCAAGCGTCTCATAATCTGACCTTCGTATAAATTAAAACTTAAAGTGCCGACTGTGCTGTCAAATGTGAAATTACCTGTGAATTCAATGAACTTGTTAACCCTTTCAAAATCGTAAATGATTGAGTTTGATAAACTACCGGCAACTCCGGTATTTGTTAGAGTCAAATCTTTTATATCGACCCGTGTACCCTTCAATGTAGGTGCAAACGATAGAAAATTTCCTGTCACACCTGTGAGAGTATTTTTTACTGTACCTTCTTTTCCATCAGCATCACTGAGCCAATCTAGAACAACAGTACCAGGTTGAGAATTAAGGTCGCCTAAATCTACACCATCAGCATCAATGCCAATAGTACCTTGTAATAAAGTAACTGCCATTGCAGCAGAAGGGGTAAAGGCAACTGCTGTCATTGTAGTTGCAGCCATAGTTGCCCCAAGGAATAAAGATTGAAACTTGTTCATAAGATTCCTATCGCTTGTTAAGTTATTTGCAACACTGATATCAACTCACCATCAATTCCCCGATCAATATCAGCCATGCAAGTAGCATGATATTTGCTGAAATTGTAGAAGTAGATACCAGTATACGTAAGCTTAATCATGTCAGAGTCATACTTAATTTACAATAACCGGCTTCGTACTTCACCAAAACTTTGCAAGAAATATATATTGGTTTTATTAGTTTTTAAAAGTAAAATCTGTGTATTATTCTTAATAAAAAATAAAAGTACTATTAATTAATATGGGGCTTATTGATAGTTATCATCATATTTATTCATAAATCAAATACTAGCTCTATATTCAGTGGTAGGTTATTTTAAGTAACTTGAAAGGGGTGTAGGAGTGTAAGGGTGTAGGGGAAAGACACCTTTCCTCTTTTATTGTGAAGCTTGTTTCATTGGGACTGCCTCCTGCCTTGCTGAGCTACTTATACCAATTCTCTATGAAGTTACACCCAATAAATGATGTAGAGACGTTGCATGCAACGTCTCTACAGTGCAGAATAAAGTCCATCTTTATCAAGAAACGGTATTACCTTTTCAAAAATCGCTGACGCATACGCACTGCAAAACTATTCACTTCTGGTATTTTCATGAGTGCAGTAAGCGCAGCAAATACCAAAATCCCCACGAAACCAGATACGCACAACTGCAACAGCTGAATAATTAAACCCTGTGTCCCTAATAATTTTTGCGTCCCTACCAATGTGGCAAAACTAGCCACTCCTGCTACTACACTACCAGCTGTCAATCCTAAAATTGGTACACTCCACTCACGTAACGGTAAACCATTCAGGCGGCGGTGTAGTATCCACAACAGCATCAGCATGGAGCTAAAATTGACTCCTACTGTTGCTAGCACCAACCCAGGCGCGCCAAAAGGTTTAACGAAAATCCAATCGAGAAAGGCGTTGAGAAAAATATTAAAAGTGCTGATGCGGAAAGGTGTCTGTCCATCCCCCAACGCATAAAATACCCGCACTAAAACATCACGCCCCAAATAAACAAACATCCCAATCCCATACATAATTAACAGAGATGAGACTAGCTCTGTAGCATCCTGTTTAAAAGCTCCACGCTCATAGATAATCTGAACAATAGGTACAGATAACGCCACCATCAGCGCACCTAGAGGTAGCATGGTGACAGCACTGAGCAAAAGTCCCTGACGGATGCGTAATTTGAGGTCATGCCAATTTTCTGGGTCGGCTAGTTTGGCAAATATGGGTAGTAATGGCAACAAAATAATATTAGAAATAATCCCTAGGGGAGTTTGCACCAGCAGATTAGCATAATTAAACCCCGCCGCTGCACCAGGGATAGGGCTAGCAAAGTACAGTACAGTAGCAAAGTTAATCGGCATCATTCCAGAGGAAATTGTAGCTGGAGTCATAATTTTCACTACTTCCTGAACTCCAGGGGATTGAAAATCAAACCGCAGGCGTAACGAACCTAAGCCCAAACGCCACTGCACAACTAACTGCACCACCCATTGTAGAATTGCCCCTGCTAATGTTCCCCAAGCTAATACCATCCCACCAATGAGAGCATATTCCGGCTTGATGATCTCTTTGCCCAGTTGCAAAGCCATCACACCAATGCCAATAATCACGGTGACGCTGGATAATAAAGGGCTAATAGAAAGTAGCCAATATTGATTAGCTGCATTGAGAGTCCCAAAGCCAATGCCAATTAATCCTGAAAATAAAGCCATTGGGGCCATAATTTGCAGTTGTTGAATGGCGATCGCTCTAGTTTTGGCATCCAAGCCATATCCTACAAGATCAACCAATTCATCGGCGAAAAAAATCTGTACTACTGTCACCAGCAACAGCACACCCCCCACCAAAGTAGTCACCGTTTCCACTAGGGGGGCTGCTTCTTCTTTGTTGCGCTTGGCTAAAACACTAATAATTGCACTATGTAACGGCCCATTCACACCCCCAAGTAGTACCAATAAAAATCCAGGGATGACATAGGCGTAACTATAAGCAGTAGCAGCCGCACCCACACCAAAAGCAGCTGCGATCGCTTGCTGTCTGATTAAACCAAATACTTTACTAATTAAAGTGGCTGCGGCAACAATGCCAGCAATCCCAGCGAAAGAACGAGAGGGTTTTTGGTCTTGATTAGTCACGAATAATACCCGACAACTCTAGCAGAGTGCATACCTGAGTAAATTTAACCTGAAATTTTGCAGTCTGTCAGAGAAATTTCCAACTAATCACTACCAACAAATCAAAATTTTTCTTACTTTCTGATTTAAAAAGGGATGTAGGGCTATGATTTGGCGGGGAAACTTGCTTCATCTGCAATGCCTTCTGTCTTGCCCGTTGGCGTAGCCGACGCACCAGAAGGGCAGATAATGGAATTGACAGTGGCGATCGCATCCTTCACGTTGCCGACAATATAAATATTTTCCGGTGATAATTTCTGAAAGAAAGTTTCGCTATCTGAGTCATCATTCAATAAAACTACTGGTTTATTGGCTTTCACCGCTAAGGCAATTTCAGAAGCAGTTCCCGCACCCATGCCACAGGCAATCACCACATCACTAGAGAGAACGTTAATATTATTGCGAGCATTGCCCATGTCTGTAAAAATTGCAATATCTACTGCTTCTGAAACACCATTTTGTTGATGATGGGGAAGAATACCTAAAGTTAAGCCATTGGCAGATTTTGCACCCTGATTAGCCGCATCCATTACGCCAACATTTCTGCCTCCAGTTAACAAAATCCATCCTGATTGAGCAATAAGTTGACCTAATTCATAGGCGTTTTCTAAATCGTGACTTGTGGCCTGTTCCCCAGGCCCCATTACACCAATCACAATTTTCCTCATATTGATTCATCACTAAACTATAAACAAAGTAATGAATCTATCTTAAAAGCCTACTGGATTGTATTAGCTTACTGATTTTCCAGAACGGCGGGCAAATCTCGCTAAAGTTCCTAAGAAAAATAGCCCGAAAACCATACCTGGTTCTGGGACTGTAGTTGCACCAGAATCTTCTACAGGAGGTGTTGGCTGTGGGAAGTTAGGCAAATTACCGGTGAATTGTGAATTATGAAATTCGCCACTCCCGGATAATGAAGCAGCAACTAAAGTTCCTTCGACATTACCATTAGAAAAATTAACGTTAGCTTTAGTAGCCAATACACTACCTTGGAAAGAGAAACCAGTAGTTGTTACTTGAGTTGCATCGACAAAGTTAAACAAAACATTTTGTTTATTTACACCGTTCATATTCAAGCCAAAATACTTGATATCAACGCTGTTTCCTAATATATTCAACACCACACTAGAATTACTACCAACTCCATTCAAGTTTAAGTAGCTGCTGTTAGAGAATTTAGAACCATCAATTGTAAAGACATTCAAATCACTATAATTTCCCTGAAGGTGAATTCCACCCCATTTATATTCTGTAGTAGTTGTAGAAGTTAATCCGCCCAAATATTCGGAGAGATTATTTAATTCTTGGCGTGCAGCATCAAAATCAATCGGCTTACCTGAACTCACATCACAGTTAGGAGAACAATTGAAATAAACTGGAGTTTTAACAGTACCACCAACAACAGCATTACCACCGAAAATTTGACCGTTATTGTAGGTTAAATCACCACCAACTACAAGTCGAGTATCTGTACCATTAGAATTAGTGAGACGGTCTGCAATTCCAAAGTTAGTCAGTGTTGCATTGCCTCCCACAGCTACACGTCCTTCGGAATCTGAGCTTTGATTCATATCTCCAAATACGAAGACATTATAATTTTGTGCAATTCCCAAATTACCAGCCATAGCTGGTTGGATAAAACCGGTCATGGCAACTGTTCCCAAGGTGAGAGGGAGGAGTACAAACTTAGTTTTGAATATGTTCTGCATACCCTTAGTATCATCAAATTAGGACGATACCAATTTACTGTTTATTGAATAAATGTCGGGAAAAGGTAATATGAAATTTTGCGTAAAATATCAATAATGGAATTAATTTATCTTCTGTATATTTACTGTTTTGATAATAGCAAATCATATAATTGCATGAACTATGTCATATTTTTAAATTAATTAATTCAGTAATTTACACATAATTAATTTAAATCTCTAGCGTTTCAATTAGTTTGCTCTGGAATTTGAACATGAAAAAAGGCGATCGCCACCAGAAACGAGGAGCAATCGCCTTTTTTGCTTATTAATTCAATGGCTCAACTATAGTGCGTAAGCCATTGCTACTGAGGACTTTTTGCATTTCATCGGCGTTATTGCGATCGCTAAATACACCCACTTGCATAACTCGGCGGCTTTGCCAAATGGTGGGAAAAGCTCCAGGTGCAAGGAATTTGACTAATTCTTGCTCACTTTCGGTTAACGTCTCCACTACCACCCGGTAACGGACTCCTGATGGATTATTGCCAGCATAACTAGTTGTATAAGTTGGCGGTGCCGATATTTTTCGCATGTTCCGAGTATTCCCCAGAGGGACATTACCGTTAGGAACGGGCAATGGGTTATTATTTCCCACACTGGCAACTCCTAAAATATCAGCTCCCGAAACAGGACTAACTTCTGGTTGAGATGGTGAGAGGTTAGCTGGCCATGATGGGGTTTGAGTCGTAACAGTTGCTGCTGTTGTCTCTGTTTGGGGCGCAACGAATTCAATGGTGTTGCGATCAATCTGCACATAGTTCAATTGCGCGGATTGAACAGGTACAGGTGGTAAAGAACTTGCTTTTTTTGGGGCTACAGGTGCTTTACGTGTGCTATTGGTGGTTCTTCTGGGAATAGGTGCAGATATCGGTTGATTGTATCTGGGTAAAGTCAGCGGTGTGTTAGCTGCAGCTAGCGGTGATAATTGGTTTTGATTTCGATTTGCTGCTGTCGGCTCGTCAGTTACACCAGGAGCTGCAAAAGTAATTTCATTGTTAGCAGTTGCTTGCTGGCTATTGGCTGGAATAGCAGCTTGGGCATTAAAAGTTACCTGACCAGCGATGCGTTGAGTATCGATGGTATTACCAACTGCAACAATCACCTGTTTAGCTGCACTAGCATTGATATCGTAGCGTTTGTTATCACGGAATTCATTTCCGCCTGATTCCGTAGCGTTACCTAAATCTGGCATGGCTTGGGCGATCGCCACTAAACCATCTTCTTTACTATTTGTAATCAAATTCTGACGTAAAATGGGAGTAGCCTTTGCTTGGACAATGATCCCCGCCCGATTATCTTGCAGTCGGTTGGCTACCAACATCGGTGCAGCACTTTGCGTTACATTAATCCCAAAACCGGTCTGCACAAAAATATTTTCTCTGACTTGGGCTTGGGAAGTACCACTGATCGTGATCCCGTTCGCCCCATTCCGGTCAAAATAATTCTTGCTAATTGTGGGTGTACCCTTACCAGCCACAGCCACACCATCTTGGGTATTACCTGTAAATGTATTAGCTGTAATCACTGGATTACTAGACTCAATCCACAAACCGTAACCACGGGGATTAGAGTTAGTCACAGTCACCCCTGTTAACTCGGCTTGGTTAGCACCAACAATGGTGACATTTTGACCACCAAAACTGCGACTGAGGAATTGTCCACCGCCTTGAATGATGATCCCCTGTCCCTGATTGGCAACATCTCCTTGAATAGCAACACCAGGCTTGAGCATCAGAGGGAACACCTCTCCTGTTTCTGTGCTGTAAGTACCAGGAGCGAGCTTAATTACTGTATTTGCGGTAGCAACTCGTAATGCTTGGGTAATTGTCCGCCAGGGAGCGTTTTCACTGCCATTGCCCGCCGTGTCATCTCCGACACTGGGGTTGACAAAGAGGATATTAACCTGAGAAATTGTTGTTTCACCCAGGGGCATTTGATTTGATACAGGTGGTACTTGAGCTGCAACGCTATCAAGGTTTGTGCCGAGTAACGTTATGCTTACTACCCCCAAAGTACATAGTAAAGAAAACCCAAAAATTGGGCATTTTGCTAGCACCATTAAAGATAGTTGAGATGGCAAGCTGCTTAATCTAGGATATCTGGGCGACAAAATGAGGGAAATCACCTTCACACCACTCCTTAGAAGTAATAATAAGTTTTCAAACTTTCCAATATTTCAGTATGTCGATTATGTTATCCGCTATATTGACCAATTGGCTATTTTCAATACAAAGTAATTAATACAGGGAATAGGGAATAGGAAATGGGGAAAGGGGAATGGGGAAGAGAATTATCAATAGTTAATGCCCAATGACGACACTTGCTACAAGTCGGGAAACCCGACGACACTTGCTACAAGTCGGGCATTGCCCGCCCAACGCAGTGTCTCCCCAACGCAGTGTCTTCCCAACGCACTGCCTCCCCAATGCCCAAATATAGACGAGGTACATTGCAACTATGAAAGAGGCTGGCTATTACGATGAAGGCGTTACTAATGGGGTTGTTGTAATGGTTACAGCCCAAGGTCAACAAAAGCATATGCAGCAAGTTGTCTACCGCATCTTAGACGCTAATTTAGACCGTGCGCGTGAGGGTTTGCGAATTATTGAAGAATGGTGTCGGTTTGGGTTGAATAATGCCCCCATGTCAGAGGAGTTTAAGCACCTACGTCAAGAGGTAGCAAGTTGGCACACTGTTGAGTTAAGGGGGGCGCGAGATACAGCAGGCGATATCGGTACTGATTTAAGTCATCCCCAGGAAGAACAACGTTCGGGGATCAAGTCTTTGTTACAGGCGAATTTTTGCCGTGTCCAAGAAGCTTTGCGGGTAGTAGAAGAATACGGCAAGCTTTATCACCCCAGTATGGGCAAAGCTTTTAAACAGATGCGTTATCAGGTCTACACCCTAGAAACTAATTTGATGGGTTACGAACGTCATCAACTGCTATGGCGATCGCATTTATATCTGGTGACCTCTCCCTCAGATAATTTGCTCGAAACTGTGGAAGCTGCCCTTAAAGGTGGATTGACTTTAGTACAGTACCGTGATAAAGACACAGATGACACAGTGCGTTTAGAACAAGCTATCAAGCTGCGAGAATTATGTCATCGCTATGGTGCGCTATTTATGATGAATGATCGAGTGGACTTAGCTTTGGCTGTTGATGCAGATGGTGTACATTTGGGACAGCAAGATATGCCCATTGCGATCGCCCGTCAATTACTCGGCCCTCAACGCTTAATTGGTCGTTCTACTACCAATGCAGAAGAAATGCAACAAGCAATTGCTGAAGGTGCAGACTATATCGGAGTGGGGCCAGTCTATGAAACTCCTACCAAAATAGGTAAACCTGCTGCGGGTTTAGAATATGTTCGCTATGCTGCTCAAAACAGCACTGTCCCTTGGTTTGCCATTGGCGGGATTGATCCCAATAATATTAATGATGTGATTGATAGTGGTGCAGAAAGGGTGGCGGTAGTGCGATCGCTCATGCAGGCTGAACAACCTACTCTAGTCACTCAATATTTACTCTCCCAACTCAATCGTGTTAAACCACAATAGATAGAGAACTGGTTACAGGTTACAGTGTTCGTAATTAGTTCTGTTTAATTACTGAATATATAGTTATTAGTTAATTAAGAATATCCAAGCAGTATGAAGACACACTAGCAAAATCAAAAAGAAAAATTCACTTTCTTTTTTTCACTGTTGCCTGTCACCCAAGTTATTGGAATTTTGAATTGTTTATGTCTGGTCAAATTACTTTACAAGTGAATGGGGAAACTCATAATTGTGTTTCCCAAACTTATTTACCTGAATTACTTCAGCAATTAGGCTTTAATCCGCGCTTAGTGGCGGTGGAGTATAACGGGGAAATTTTACACCGTCAATTCTGGGAAGAAACTACAGTAAAATCAGGCGATCGCTTAGAAGTTGTCACAATTGTAGGTGGGGGATAATTATTCTTCCCCATTCCCTATTCCCTATTCCCCACATACAATGAACGATGCAAAGTTCTATGTTTGGCTAATTCTTTACCCTGACGGCCCAGTTTCTCGCGAAATTGTTGGTCTTGACACAATTGCTTGAACGCTTGAAACACTTCATAACCCGATCTAGGATTAACTAACAAGCCGTTTTGTTCGTGATGTACAACGTCAATTAAAGCAGGATAACGAGAGGCAATTACAGGTTTACCAAAATAACTGGCTTCTAAATATACAATTCCAAAACCTTCTAATACACTAGTTGCTTTCTTGGATAATGTCAGCATAGCGAAGATATCACAGGCTGCATAATAGCCAGCTAGTTCTTGCGATGGTATATATCCAGCAAAGTGTACTCGCTGGTCTACCCGCAATCGTTGCGCTAGAGATTTCAGTTCCGATTCACAAGGCCCTTGACCACAAATTACATAGTGAACATCCACACCAATGGTTAAAAGTAGTGGTAGGTTTTCAATGACGCGATCAAAGCTTTTGTGTTTGACTAAGCGTCCTACTGAGAGAATAACTACAGATGTTGGAGGAATGTTGTAAGTTTGACGCACCTGTGAACGTAATTCATCTAAATTTCTGGAGTTATTGTCTAAGCCAAACTTTTCTGGTCTGACTACGGGATGAATTACATGGGTCGGTGTTTGCAAGCGGAAGGTATTTCTGAGGTAATCTTGCGTGGCGGAACTATTACATACAATCCCGGCGGATCGTTTGAGGGTTAGTTGAAATAGCGATCGCCACAAAGGATTACGTACCGCACACATTAAATCTTTACCGTGCAAGTAAATGAAAAAACGCACAGGTAAAATATAGCTCAACAGCAACAAAGCCGGAAAGTCATAGCTATGACCCCATTCAATATAGCTGTAGCGGTAGCGGAAATAGAGTTTGATCGCTAATACAAATGACCAGACTAAATTAAACCCAGGCTGTAACAATCTACCCAGAAAACCACCTAACCAGTATCTAGGATTAGGCCAACGATACACAGGAAACTGTTGTGCTTGGTCGAATACTTGATCACCCGCACAACTAGCTGTCAAAACAATTACCTCCTCTGGATCTTGCAGACAACGATTGTAGAGATATTCTCCAATCACTGCTTCCTTCGGCAAAAACAGACGCGATATGACTAAAATATCCGGCGATGCAGTTTTCTCTCTAGTTTTTGTTGCTAGTTGCGAGACTTGTTCCATGTTGATTTCGATTAATTGACTGCAAATTAGTTGTAGTTATTCACACTAATCACTGTATTTATCCGTAGTACTACAGCGCGGCGTAAGTAAAGTCACTATCGGAAATAGCCGAAAAGTTGATCATCTCTAGCATTCTTTCTTTTTAAGTTTTATTTTCTTGTACTACCTCCATTAAGTAATTACATAAGCGTCTATTTTCATGGATTACTGTACTGATGAATTCACCGACGCTAGTATCTAAATTTTCTCCTCTTTTTTTCTTTTAGCCAACAACTCAGCCCGAAACGCTAGGTATTTACACAATTTTTTTAAAAAAATTTACAATACTTCACATGACTAGATGTGGCGATGATATCGATATACCTATTTAGCACTCTATTGTACTGAGCGGTGAAAAGCATCATGACTCGTCCTTGTCATCGAGTGCATTCAAGTAGTTACAACTCTATTTTAAAAGATGAAATATATAATTTTCATGGCTATTTATATAAAGTGTATAAAGTGTTTATTAACCATGATTGTGGTTTTTATATTTATATATTTGAATGCTTACTGTAGACAATTATTAAAATTAAAAATCCAAAAATCACATTTATTTATTGTAATGTTTATGTAGTTTATGCTAACAGTACGATGTTTTATCATTAATTATCTTCTCAACATCGTAAATGTCATATTATTTACATAATCATTCATAAAAAAAAAATTTTAGGATGATTAATGAACAATATTGATGATGAGTAGATTAAAAGCAGAATTTTTTAGGTTGTAATCTAAATGCCAGGATAATTAATGACTAATGGATCTGAACAACCCTAGTAATCATTAATTAATTACAAAGTTCCTGCAAAGGGAATAAATTCTGAGGTACGGTTATCCACTACAGAAATCCCTCTACGGTTTGCTGCTTCCCTAAGATACGACGCGTTAGATTGGATATGTAGCTGTACTACCAATCGAATGCTTGCTGCTGATTACGGGTTGGTATCAAATCTCAAGATAAATACTCTCAATAGAGAAAAAGAATTAAACAACAGCCGTTTTTCAAGCAAATCTGAATTATGTCTAAAAAAATACAACAAGCTATCAAACCACTCTTAAAAACCGTCTTGACCCTGGGTTTAGTATTGGTTTTAGCCTTAAGTCATGCTGATGGTGCATTAGCTGCCCGTAGTGGTGGCAGAATTGGTGGTGGCTCGTTTAGAGTGCCTTCTAGTCGTACTTATAATCCTCGCACTTACGCACCTCCTGGTGGTGGAGGTTACTACGCACCCTATCCTGGTGGTGGTTTTGGCTTTCCCTTCTTGATTCCGTTTTGGGGCATCGGTGGAGGATTTGGTGGTTTATTCACTATCTTAATTTTCTTAGCGATCGCTAACTTCTTAGTTCAATCATTCCGCCGTGTCTCCAATGGCGAAGGTGAAGAAGTTGGTTATGAGAGCAACCCCTCCATTAGCGTTAACCGCTTGCAAGTTGGTTTACTAGCACAAGCACGAGACTTGCAACCCGAACTTAACCGCATTGCTGAAACTGCTGATACCAATTCCCCAGAAGGACGAGCAGAAATTCTACAAGAAACTACCCTAGCTTTGCTGCGCCATCCTGAATACTGTGTATATGCTGCGGCTGGTACACAACAAGCCAAGTTAAATTCTGCGGAAAGTCAATTTAACCGCCTAGCATTAGCAGAACGCAGTAAATTTAGTGCAGAAACTCTCTCCAACGTCAACAACCAGCTAAAAGCAGCCTTAGCTCAAGATGCTTTACCCTCATCCGGTGAACTTGATAACCCCACCCGTTTAATTAGTGAAGGACCTGGAGAATACATTATTGTCACCTTGTTGACAGCAACACTAGGCAAGTTTGAACTCCCAGCCGTTAACAATGCTGATGATTTACGTCAAGCATTGCGACAAATTGGCAGCATTCCAGCAGATAAACTCTTAGCTTTAGAAGTATTGTGGACTCCTCAAGCTGAAGGTGATACCCTCTCATCTGATGACTTATTCGCAGAGTATCCCGATTTAAAATTGGTCTGATACCAACTTGAAGAAAGAATACAAGAGATATATCTGGTAGGGGCGCAAGGTATTGCGTCCCTACCAATTTTTGATACGTTTGGTATAAGTACTACGTCTGCCAAATAAATGTACAATCAATGGAATTGAGTTTGTAATCAGGAATTTAGTAATTACTACAGTACTAAATTCCTGATTACAAACTTTTAATTATTGCCGATTTATCGCTAGTAGTTATTGTATTTATTTAATCCTCATTTTTATATTTATTTAAGTAAAATTACAGTTTCAGCTATTTTCGGAATTCGCTTAGGATTTATCTGACTGGGAGACAGAATATTTGTATCAATCTAATTGTCTACCATTAAATATAAATAGTGCTTTTAAATCCCCTGTAGTTTTCTATTAAATACATTGTCTAATAAACCCATAGCAGTTATTGTAATCAACATACAAAGCTTCAGGAGTCATAGCAATGAAACAAATTCAATTAGCCTTAGTAATTAGCTATGTATTGATGAGTTGTTATTTTTTCACTAACTGGTTGCGTTTCGCTTTTCGTCAACCTCACTCTTCCCCTGAAGATAAATTTTTATCCTTTGTGATGTTTTTAATCACCACTATCTTCTGGCCTGTGATTGTCCCAATGTCTTTGATAGAAATTTTTCAGACTAGAAAACTAGAGGCTAGTACAATTATCCCAGTGATTTTGGCAATGTTTGCTTTGAGTATTTCTTACTTAATATCTGAATTTTCGGCATAAGTATTAATCACAGTTACCCACTGTCGATTACTCTATATTTGTTAACTGCCGTAGATTCAAAAATTAGTTTGGTGTGAATCAGTACTGTTATTAAATTGAAAAACTGGGCTTTTTATATCAATTTGATTCTAATTATCTCCCTGAATAATGCTGTAGGTTGCCAGTCAGATGGGGTAAGAGACTTTTTTTCAATCACTCAACCCCACTGTCCAGCCTATCATTATGAAACAAAATACACTTTCTTTAAAGATTTTTACTGATAAATCCTTTTATAAAGAACATCCTGCTACTGAAGTTACTCTCACCAGAGTTTTGCGCATCTCTACAGTCAGACTCGGCCACAATATACGAGGTATGCCTTCTAAATTAAAAAGAGGTCAAGAAACTTTGAGTGTTTATGTCACTCGACGCGAAGAAGAATTATTGTTGCCTTTTGTTAATCATAAGATTAAGGTCATTGATAAGCATATCGACCAAAGGCAATCAGGTTATGGCTTTGAGATTTAGATTGCTTGGATTATTGCTCATGTAAATGAAATAGATATCACGAAAAACTAACTAATATTTACTTTTGTAGACTAATTACTAAAGAAATCTAAGGAAAATGAGAGGCCAGTCCAACTCAACTATATAAACAGTTGTAAGGGAGTGAACGGACATTACTAGAGGTTATGTTTCTACCCGATGTAACTGACAAGATAATTGAGATTGTTGAGGTTACATCAGTCTATTAATCCTTGACAATTAGGGCGAAAATCTATGAAGCAACCATATCTATCTCCCGACGATTTGCCCACACATAGAACTACACTCATTAGTGAAATATTACTCAGTCAATTAGAAGAGGTAACGAAAACAAAATTTTATTTAACTTGTAGGCAGAAAGTACGTATTTTGCTGTCAAGTTGTCACTGGTATTTTAAAGTTAATAGTGGCATTCTGATGTTAATTATGGTGTGCCATGATATCGAAAGTTATCAGAATGTGATGATGAATGTTCCTTACTTAGCTAGCAAATTAAAACTGTTTGCAAACCATGCAAAAATTAGTATTAGTTCTCCAGTAAATCAAGGTATGCCTTGGGTGATTAGCATTAATCAAATATTGCCCGAAGATGAATCAAGTAGCACCTAAGAAATCATCAAGTTTCTTGTGAGGAGGCACTACGTTTCCACGCAATTTACACCCCTCATCGCCGACGGTGAGGGGCATTTTGACACTAAAATGGGCATTGGGAAAGCAGTAGTGAATGACTAATGACTAATGACTAATGACTATGGACTATTAACTCTCCTTCCCCAAGGTTTGATGATGGAAATAGCAATTATTGTTAATAAACAAATTAGCTGAATACTACCGCCAATAATCACTCCTTGGGTATCAAACATAAACGGGGGATTAGTTAAAGCTTTGACTCTTTCGATATCTGCGATCGCAGTCATGGAGTTTGTCCAAGGCCCTGATACCATTGGCGAAACATTACTTAACAAAAAACGCCGATTTTACCGTGTATTACACTGTGTATTACACAGGAAGAATTAACCCACCTTACCGTATAGTACACGGAAGAGAAAAAAATTAAGTTAGCTGCCTCAATAATCAATAAACTAGAAGGAATAACTGTGGAGGCAGTATATGTGCTTACACCCTGAAGAAATTCCTCCCATTCCCGATGAAACGGTGCGCATAGCCAAGTCCGCCACGTTCTAGCCCCTTGGTGTAGTGCGGCTATATATTATTGATGTTACGTTGGGCTAATTTGAGGTGAACGCCTGATTATAGATGTTAGCCAATGCTCATGAAGGAGCGAATTTAAAATGACTAAATCTGTGAGTGAAGACTACCAAATCAGGACAATACTCAGCATCGCTGACAAAAACGGCTTTATTTTGGACGCAGACAACTTAAATATTAACAAATCCGGAATGGACTTCATCACTACGTTTGCTACTGCCAAAGAGGATAATACCAAATGGGTATTGCGATTTCCCAGAAGACTTGATGTTCTTGAGCGTATGTATTATGAAAGAGAAGTTCTAGAACTGGTTAAAAGCCAAGTCGATGTGAGCGTTCCCATCTGGAAAATTGTTTCGGATGAACTGGTTGCCTATCCGCTATTAAAGGGAATTCCTGCCGGAACCATAGATCCAGATATCGGCGATTATGTATGGTACATTGATCCGAAGTCCCCGCCTGCTGTATACATTTGTTCTGTGGCGAAAACACTGGCGCAACTCCACAGAACACGGATTGATGTAGTGAAACAATTCAGTATCCGAGTAAAAACAGTTGATCAAGTGCGGCAATCTATGGCAGAGAATATGGCGAAGACCAGAGAACTACTTGGTGTTTCTGATACACGCTGGACACGTTGGCAGGACTGGATTGCCAATGATGCCTTGTGGCCTCAGCATTCGGCTTTGGTTCACGGAGACTTTCACCCTGGTCATACGCTTGTGGACAAAGACGGAAAATTGATGGGACTCATCGATTGGACAGAAGCCGCAGTAAGTGATCCTGCCAAGGATTTCGTCTGTTTCTATGCCACCTTCGGTGAGCAAGTTCTCCAGGATGTGCTTGAGCATTATCAAACTGCTGGTGGGCTCATATGGTCTTATATGAAGGAACACATCATAGAACGCTGGAATGCTCATCCCGTGGAATACGCCTTATTCGCCTTGCTAACTGGAAAGGAAGAACATATAGCCGGGGCTAGAGCATCTTTAGCTTGGAGTGGATGATATTGGTTCAATACCCAAGTAAGAAAATCTGTGAAGAAATGGCGACTTTATAAAGGCTATCAATAGATTGTAGTGAAGATATTAGGCTCTCTGTTCTACGCAACAAAGGTAAACAACAGTGGCTCTCAAAAGTATTGTCATTGCTCCCTTGTAGCAATCAAAGTAAGAAATAAATCCTGAAGTTTCTTACTTTTGGGTTTTTGAAAGAATGCTCTTATCTCTGCATTGTGGCAACGATGCTCCGCCTCGTTGGAGACGATGGCGTTTCGCTTGCCGTAGGCAATCGGTTTGTGCCATTGCACTAAGAGCGACTCACCTTACTAAAAAACCCAGTCGTTTGTACTGGGCTTTAGTGGGGCATATTCCCCTAGTTATTTATAGAAGTTATTCATAATTTAGCACTCTGATATTTACTACATCCCAAGCTTTACTATTTCGGAAAATTCGTTGCCCTTTTACACTTCTAAAATTAGTAGTAGACAAATAAATACTACAAATGTATTATTAAAATACACTTAAATTACAAATACTACAAACATTCAATGATCAGCAGAATCTCTTCAACCATGAGTAGCGCGGTGCATTGCCGACCCAACAAGGGTTTAGGCAGAGCTGCTGCACTATTTGCGTTTGAGCAAATGTATCTGTTCATTGGTGAGAAATCTATAAGTGTTGGCATTTTTGGAGCGTTAGCCTGTTGGCTCAATCCAGACAACTTATCTAAAGCGGGAGGTGCAAATGTCTCATAGCACTGATACAGGGCAAAAAGTATCAACTACCTAACCCCCACTTTGTTTCACCAAAGGCGGGGGTTATTTTTTTTAGGAGTGAATCAAAATGGAAGCTCAACCACCTTTTCAGCAGCCACACATACTCAAAATTATGTTGTAGTGTTCTCCAAGAACTACTTACCACTAGCACGCATCAACATTAAACGCGCAATGGTGCTGTTAGTTACAGGTCAAGCAGAATCTTTGAGTTTCGGTACTACAAAACAATGGGAAGTACGTTCCCCCAGCGTCGTACTACAAGTACCAGAACACATTCGTTTGACCTTTGGTAATCCCGAACGGCATTGGAAAGTACCACCTGTCAACCATCGTGAGGTTTTGAGACGAGACAATCACACCTGCCAATACTGTGGTAGCACTAAGCGTCTAACACTCGATCATGTAATACCCCACTCACTCATGTGGACAGCATACCTGGGACAACGTTGTAACAGCGTGTGAGAAGTGCAATTCAACCAAAAGCGATGTCTGACGACAAGCCGCTCCGCGTCTACGCCTACCCCATGAAGCTGGAATGGTACTCAAAAACAAGCCCAAAGCCCCAATTCACCCAGCAGTAGCATTTGCCGAACAGTTCTGGAACTCACAACGCTACCCTGAAGGTGAGTAATTGACTTCCATCCCAGTCACAGAGGGCAATACAGCTATTAAATAATCCTGCCCTCTCACCTCTAAAAAAAAGTTTGTAGTACACCCTTGACACTTTTGTAGTATTTATGTAGTATAAATGTAGTGAAGCAATCAAGCCTCCCAAAAAGGCACAGAGCAAACACTATCAGAACCATGAAAACTAAATAATTGCCACCCAACGTGGGGGTGTAGCTTAGTCCGGTTTAAAGCAGTCGCCTGTCGAGCGAAAGAACGTGGGTACTGCTCCGCAGAAGCAAGCTACAAATCCCATCATCCCACGGTAGCCTTGTGTACAAATAGACAAGTCGCTTTGATTCTCAGTTAAAGGGAAGCGGGTGCAACTCCCGTCGAGGCTTCCAAATGTGTCCAGGTCGCCTAATGGTAGGGTATTGGTCTGCAAAACCGACTGTGCGAGTACCCTTCCCTTCGGGACGCTCCGCGAACGGGAACGCTTACGCGAACAATTCTCGCCCTGGACTCCAAGCGTTGCAGCGTCACCTAACGGCAAGGTACTCGGCTCATAACCGAGGATATACGGGTTCAACTCCCGTCGCTGCTACCAAATGCACAGATGGTGTAATGGCAGCACTAGGGTCTCCAAAACCTTTAGTCAGGGTTCAAATCCTTGTCTGTGCGTTGCCGTTTCCTAATCGAAAAAGCTTACATACTCGCCTAATGGTAAGGAAACTGTCTCTAAAACAGTCTATGCAGGTTCAATTCCTGTGTGTGAATCAACAGCTTTTTCCACTTACACGGCATACATGGTGCAGAAGCGAAGTGGCCGAGCGGCACGTCTTTCAAGCGTGTAATTAGCGGGTTCAAGTCCCGTCTGCACTGCCTCATGGGGTGACGAATGGTGATCGACAGCAACAAAACCAACAAACGGACGCTTGCTGGATAGGGGTACCCTACCCTTCGGGAACGCTCCGCGAACGGGAAGCAAGCTACGATTCCCCTTCACTCCATCCCTTGTAGATGTATTTCTATCAAGTGGACATTGATTTGGGTCGGTGTCCAAGTCCGGTTGAAGGAAGCCGTCTGTAAAACGGATACCTCTGTGCTTCGTAGGTTCAAATCCTACCCGGCCCATTATGGAGAGATTGCTATTGGCAGGGCAAGCTGTTTGCTAAACAGTCGTGAGATCCATCATCTCACTGTGGGTTCAACTCCCTCTCTCTCCGCCTTATGAGGACGTGGTGTAACTGGGTAACACATCAGTCTACGAAACTGATTAGTGTTGGTTCAAGTCCTTCCGTTCTCGCCTTATCCCCTGGTAGCTCAGTTGGTAGTAGCGTCTGTTTGAAAAACAGAAGGTCATCCGTTCAAGCCGGATCTGGGGGACTGGCACATTGCCCTATAGCTCAATTGGCAGAGCAAGCGGCTGTTAACCGCGAGGCTGTAGGTTCGATTCCTACTGGGGCAGCCATTTATTGGGAAGTAGGCAAACAGGCAAAGCCGTCGCACTTTGAATGCGAAGTTTGAAGGTTCGATTCCTTCCTTCCCAGCCATTCATGCTCCTGTAGCCCAACTGGAAGAGGTGGCTGTCTCAAAAACAGTCTGTGTGTGGGTTCGACTCCCACCGGGAGTACTGGTAGCGCGGCAGCTTTGGGAGCTGAAGGTTGCAGGTTCAAATCCTGCCATCCCGACCATTTGCCCCTGTGACGCAATTGGCAGACGTAGCCCGCTTAGACCGGGTTTGTTGCAGGTTCAACTCCTGTCAGGGGTACTGATGCTCCCGTGGCGAAATTGGTAAACGCTTCCGTTTGAGGGACGGAATTGTTACAGGTACCGCTTCGCGGAAGCAAGCTACGATTCCTGTCAGGAGTACCAATTTGGGTCGTTGGCAGAGCGGATATGCAGCCGCCTTTTAAGCGGACTTATTCAGGTTCAACCCCTGGGCGACCCACCAAATTTTACCCCTGTGATGCAATTGGCAGACATGACCTGCTTAAAACGGGTTTTATACAGGTTCAAATCCTGTCAGGGGTACTCGCGGAGATTGAGCTATGGTGCGCTCTGAGGTCTCATAAGCCTTCACGTACCGGGTTCAAATCCCGGCTCCGCTACCAAATGCTGGTGTGGCTCAAAGGCAGAGCAATCGCCTTGTAAGCGATGGGTTGCGGGTTCAACTCCTGTCACCAGCTTGAATTATGCGATCGTGGTGTAACGGCAGCATCAGAGTCTTCCAAACTCACGGTACGAGTTCGAGTCTCGTCGTTCGCGTAGCGTGCCGAAGGCAATCGCTCTTTTAGCCCTGTAACTCAATTGGTAGAGTGCCTCTCTTACAAAGAGGATGTAGCGGGTTCAAATCCTGTCAGGGCTACCAATTTATGGGAGTGTCGCCTAATGGATGGGCATCGATCTTCTAAATCGATTTGTAGGGGTTCAAGTCCCTTCACTCCTACTGTCTGGGGTCATAGCTCAACTGGCTAGAGCGTCCGCCTTGCAAGCGGGAGGTTAGGGGTTCAAATCCCCTTGATTCCACTTTTGGTGTCTGAAGCCAAAGCGGTCGCGGCGCTGGTTTGTGGAACCAGTCATAACGGGTTCAAGTCCCGTCTGACACCCCTTAAGGAAGATGCCGCTAAATGGTCGGCAACCGGTCTTGAAAACCGGGGTGGGGTAACACCCAGGGGTTCGATTCCTCCATCTTCCGCCTTCCACCTGAAGCCGAAAAGTGAGGCGCTGTGCTGATAACACAGTCATAGGAGGGGCAGTACCTCCCTGGTGGATTTGTTTAATAGACAATCGCCTTCTGCAAACCGAAAGAAATATTTTAAAAGTACGACAGGTGTCGTACTTTTTTCTTGGTCAGTATCTTGGTTGAAAACCAGATACATCTTTTTATTTCTCATTACCCAAGATATCCTCAATCAAGCTCATGAGTTTTGGCAGATGTTTGGCTAAAGCTTTCTCTTGGGGTGTTTTCGGCTCAATTTGTTGCCACTGCTTGAGCTTAGTTGATGCTTGCTTTAAAAGTACGACATCTGTCGTACTTTTCTCTTGGTCAGTATTTTGGTTAGATTCAAGATATCTTTGTACTGTACGCAGGTTTTTACCTACTACGACTGCTAGGGCAGGCATTAAAGGCTTTTGGCTTTTGTCCTTTCTTGGGTCTTCCCTTTACGTGAATAAATCCAGCAGTACGTAGACGGTCAGCGATCGCTTTCACTTCGTTTGGCGTATAGTCCCTACGTTTTTCGTTCTCTGCTATTTCTACCTGCAATGCCAAATCTGGGTCTGACTCCGCATCAAAAGGCAACATCCTGGTAGAAATACGATTGTCTGGGAACTGATGAAGATACTTGTCTGGCTGCTGTTCTTTTAGCAATCGAATTGCGGCTAGCTCAAACCTAACAAGGAGTCTGCAAATTAACTTTCAACTATATCAGCGTGTCGCTTTAAATCGTGACTTAGACGAATATCAATTAAAAAAAGGTGATGCAGCAACTTTAATTGATTTTGTTCCTCATCCTAGCAATGGTGAACAAAGATATGTTTTAGAAGTATTCAATGCAACTGGTGAATCAATAGCTGTTGTCATTGTTCCTATATCTGATATTAAACCACTGCGAAATCATGAAATTTTAAGTGTTCACTCTTTGGTGGAAATTTAGGTGGCTCAGTGGCTCAATTTCTTACTCAATCTTTGATATATAATTATTTTCTGAAAAACTTAAAGCAAACATCCCAACAATTTTTTAAACGGTCAGATAGGTGTTGAGTGTGTGCGGTAATCTGGGAATGACTGCTGTACAAGCCTACAACATTAAGAAACTCTAGTGGTTCATTTCTTACCAAGAGTTGTCACAGCCTTTGGTATATCAAGGTTCTGGAGAGGCAGTGCTGCATAGCCGTATTGAGAGGTCGCACCTATGACCTGATGGCGATCGCTAGCATTGAATTTCTTATAAATTGAGGAAAAATGCTTTAATACGTGATATCTAATTATCATGCGTGAACTGAAAAAAGTATTAACAGTTTTTATTTCAATAACTTATTTATGCAGAACACAGTCAATGCTTCTAAACCTGGAGTGACCGTATTAAAAGGAATTAATTTGGCCAAGGTCACTACAATTATTTGTTTAGTTGGTTTCGCTGTCGTTTTTGGTATTCAAGACTGGCGGCAGGTTATCTATATGTGTCTGCATATCAGCTACTGTCTGTGGTGGTTGATGGAACAGTGGTTATTTCCAGAGCGACAAAAAATATTTAATGAGCCAATGGGGGTAGGAACTCTCATTTTTATATTATTAATTGTAGGATTTTTTTACGTTTTACCTGGATACTTAGCATTTATCAATCCTGTTCCTTTATCAATGGCAACAGCTGCTATTGCGCTTTTCCTCTACATTTTTGGTAGTTTGATCAATGCTACTGCCGATGTCCAAAAGCTCACTGCCAAACAGTTTCAAGCTGGGCTAGTACGTGACAACATTTGGCGTTTTTCTCGCAATATCAATTATTTTGCAGATTTGCTGCGGTACTTCAGTTTTAGTGTTGTCGCTGGCTCCCTGTGGGCTTACTTAGTGCCGGGATATATTTTTATCTTATATCTCTGGCGTATATCCCAAAAAGAACAGGCAATGTCCGCCAAGTATCCAGAGTATGCAGATTATCAACAATCTAGCTCTCGTTTGATTCCATTTATTTGGTAGAACTGCTGTGAAAGGCGAGAACTGAATTTTTCTCAAGCCCAACAACAAATCAACAATCAACAAGCGCGATCGCCTATGGTGGATATTCAACCATCACACCTATTTGTCACCAACGAGGACAAGTGATCGTGCTGCTCCCTCTCCTTCTATGTCGTAATTCGCTAAAAAACCGACACATTGACAGCCAAACTTAACAATGATTTGTTGTGACGTATATGTTTTAGGGACTTCCAGAAAATAAACTATTCAATGGGTCAGAGCAAAGATGATCATTGTATTCTTCTTCCCCTGCTTCCCCTGCTCCCCCTGCCTCCCCTGCTTACCAAAGCGATTGTATATTTTTTTAGTTGGAAGTCCCTTAGTTAGTCGTCCCTGAAAAATTCAGTTTGTTTTCAGAGTTACCTAGCCATCAAGCTATGCAATCACGGTAATTTGGGTACTGGTTAAGGCAGCTTGATTTGCAAGTCGCGCAATCTGAACTTGTGTGTTACCACCATTGCCATCAGTATCAAAGAACAGATTACCTGTGGCTTGGTCATAGATAAAGCGATCGCCTGCTGCTACCGCACTTGTCCCCAGACGGAATACACTGGCATCCAGCACACCAAGACCTTGACTTAAAGCAAATTCCGCTTTGGAGATGAGAATTTTGTCGTTGCTCACATTGAAATCAGTGATTGCATCAAAAGTATCTAAAATAGGACGGATTAATTGAAAACTGTCTTTACCAGCATCACCTGTTAAGGAATCACGCCCTCTACCACCGATGAGTGTATCGTCACCCGTGCCACCATCAAGAGTGTCATTACCATTACCACCATTAAGGATGTCGTTCCCAGCTAAACCAAATAACCAGTCATTCCCATCCTCACCTGATAAAACGTTAGCTGCCGAATTACCGATGAGTACGTTTTTGAGAGTGTTACCTGTACCGTTAATGGTGCTGGTTCCAGTCAGTACCAAGTTTTCCAAGTGATTATCCAACTGCCAACTAATGGCGGCTTGCACTAAGTCTGTACCTGCATTTGCTTCTTCAATGATGAGGTCTCCAAGATTGTCTACAAAGTAAATATCATTACCAGTGTCACCCTCCAATCTGTCTGCACCAACACCACCATCTAGGATATCGTGGTCTGCACCACCATATATGATGTCATTTCTTAAGCCTCCATACACCTTGTCATTACCATCTAAGGCGTAAATGATATCGTTGCTGGCTGTGCCGTTGAGGGTTTCTGATGCTGATGTGCCTGTAATTTCAATTTCATTGTAACTAGCCGACTCAAGTGCTAAAGCCCGCAATTCATAACCGTAGGTGGGGTCATATGCCCTAAAGTAGAGTGTGCCGTTGATTTTGGTCATTTCATCGACATGGGAATCCCCAGAACCGACATAGAAATCCCCAGAACCAGGATTGATGTCATTGACGAGTAGGGCATTACCTGTGGTTTTGTCTATGTGATATAACTCTCTCCCGAAGGTCGGGTTATTTGCCGTAAAGTAGAGTGTGCCATCAATGTTTGTCAGCTTTTGGGGAAAGGAACCCAAAGAACCACGATAGATATCAGCGACGCGTACAGCCTCGCCCGTGATATTTTCTACTCGATATAACTCTCTCCCGAAGGTCGGGTTATATGCCGTAAAGTAGAGTGTGCCATTGATGTTTGTCAGAGATTCGGGCTCGGAAGCCCCAGAACCAGGATAGATATCAGTGACGAGTACAGCCTCGCCTGTGGTGTTGTCTAGTCGATATAACTCATTGCCGTAGGTGGGGGTAAATGCACTAAAGTAGAGTGTGCCATTGATGTTCGTCAGCTTTTGGGGATAGGAATTCCACAAACCAGGATAGATATCGGTGACGCGTACGGCCTCGCCTGTGGTGTTGTCTAGTCGATATAACTCATTGCCGTAGGTGGGAGTAGATGCCGTAAAGTAGAGTGTGCCATTGATGTTCGTCAGATAGTAGGGATAGGAATATGCAGCACCAGGAGCAATATCAATGACGCGTAGAGCCTCGCCTGTGGTGTTGTCTAGTCGATATAACTCATTGCCGTAGGTGGGAGTAGATGCCGTAAAGTAGAGTGTGCCATTGATTTCGGTCAGAAAGCTGGGATTGGAATTATCAGCACCAGGAGCAATATCAATGACGCGTAGAGCCTCGCCTGTGGTGTTGTCTAGTCGATATAACTCATTGCCGTAGGTGGGAGTAGATGCCGTAAAGTAGAGTGTGCCATTGATTTTGGTTAGAGTAGTAGGGGTATATGTCTCATCACTAGCAATAATATTGAGATCAGTAACGCGTACAGCATTCCCTGTGGTTTTGTCTACTCGATATAACTCTTTGCCGTAGGTGGGGTCATATCCCAAAAAGTAAAGTGTGCCATTGATTTCGGTCAGGTCGTAAGGATCGGAATCTCCAGCACCAGAATTGAGATCAGTAACGCGTATAGCATTCCCTGTGGTTTTGTCTAGCCGATATAACTCTTTGCCGTAGGTGGGGTCATATCCCACAAAGTAGAGTGTGTCATTGATTTCAGTCAGGTAGTAAGGATCGGAATCTCCAGCACCAGAATTGAGATCAGTAACGCGTATAGCATTCCCTGTGGTTTTGTCTACTCGATATAACTCTTTTCCGTAGGTGGGGGTAGATGCCGTAAAGTAGAGTGTGCCATTGATTTCGGTCAGGTTTTCTGGAAAGGAAGACCAACCGCCAGGATAGATATCCGTCACTAAGTATGGTTGAGAATTTAATACTTCCTCATAAGCTTCCATGCTGATTTGACTGAATGCCAACGTCACAGCACCGCTAAGAGTCTGCACTTCCAACTCCCAGTCACCACCCAAAGCCTCATTCCCAGTCAAATCATCCGAGGCGGCGACTACAACAGAGGTTAACTCACTCAATCTCTGTACAAATGCTTGTCCAACTGCACCAGCGGCGACATTGCAACCATACAACAAGATTTTCGCTGTATCTTGTAGTGCATACTTCCAAGTTTGCAGTTGATTGGCGTAGAAAGAGAGAGTCTGCCAACTGAGATAAGAACTTCCTAACTGCACGCTGGCACAACTGCCATGTGAGACGATGTGAACACTGGCAATCTCTTGACGCTGTGACAATATTTGGGTAATTTGCTGTACTCCGTCCTGTGTAGGATCTAGGATGATCACCTCAAATCCTGGTAATACCCCCGCCATTAAACTAGAGTAATTTTCTACCGCCCCATCAATAAACACGATGCCTTGGTGTCGGTTGTCAACAGCAACTGTACGAACTGATTGATTCCAGGAATGATTGATTGTAGACATAGGATTGTGTATTTGGTGTTGAGTAAAAAAATCTTTATTTGCACATCGGGCAATCTGAACTTGCGGATTTTCACTTAAACTATTTCGATATCAAAGCCGGAAATTACAGAACTAGCATGACTAATTAACACATGACTACTTCCGCAAGAGGTATTTTGCTCTAACAGAGTGCAAAGATTAATGCTTCCCCATCTGTCTAGCTTTACCCAGCAGTCAGAATTATTAGAGTTTGCGCCAGAACAAGCATTGCAACGCTTAATTCCCCAGGTATTAGAAAATGCTGCTTATCCCTGTTTTGTCACTTTAGGCAGAAGAAAAATAGAATTCAGTGTGAGTCAGGAATATAAAAATTGGAGATGTGAGGCTATAAACAATAGACTGGAGTTTAGAAAAACCCTGAAATAATTGAGGAATAGGAAAAATTGTTAACC